>Ga0114939_10000161_pt1 | contig 56813 bp, 60 predicted proteins | sample AshMeaCrysSpring_FD_87196 | JGI IMG/M metagenome (GOLD analysis project Ga0114939, IMG submission 87196) | Groundwater microbial communities from Big Spring, Nevada to study Microbial Dark Matter (Phase II) - Ash Meadows Crystal Spring | ecosystem: Environmental > Aquatic > Deep subsurface >...
CACCCGTCTCCATGCGCACCGCGTCACGGTCGGCGAGCCCGACGCGCACCACCCAGCCGGAAGCCGTGGAGCCGAGCACGATGACCGGTTGCCCGGGTTGCACCAGCTCGCCGGCCTCGACCATGCGCTCGAACACGATGCCGTCGGCCGGCGCCTCGATACGGGCGAACCGCGCATTGAAGCGGGCCGCTTCGAGGTTCGACCGCGCCACGTTGTAAGCCGTTGTCAGGTCCTGCACCTGCTCCTCGGTCGCGACTTCGTCGATGCGCAGCTGCTTCGCGCGGTCGAGGTCACGGCGCGATTTCTCGACGGCCTCGGCCGCCTGTGCCACCGAGGCATCGACTTCGGCGCGCTTCAACGCGGCGAGCGGCTGGCCCTTGCGCACGCTGTCGCCCGATTCGACGCTGACCGTGTCGACGACGCCGCCGACCTTGAATGAGAGGCGGATCTCGTCCCGCGGCGCGAGCATGCCGACTGCGCGGGTCTGCGCCGCGGTCTGCACGGTGGCGGCCGGCACCGTCCGCACCGCGGCGGGCTGAGCTTCGTTGGCCGTGTCCCGCGGGTCGCTGCCGCTGCAGGCGCCGAGCGCCAGCGCGAGCACGGCGGCCGTCACGGCAATACTGGCCGGTTTCATGGACGCATCTCCCTGTCCAGCCGGCGCGCGTCGCCGATGGAGTATTCGAGCTCGGCGAGCCGCGCGAGGTATTCCGCGCGCACCCGCGTGACGTTCAGTTGCGCGTCGGTCTGCGCGCGACGCGCGTCGATGAACTCGGCCTGGTTGATCTGGCCGAGGTCGCGCTTGCGGCTGGTGATGGCGAAGGCGCCGTTCGCGGCCTCGGCGCGCTTTGCGGCCGTATCGAGAGAAGCTTCGGCGACGGCGAAGTTCTCTAGCGCCTGCTGCACCTCGAGTCGCACGCGCTGGTCCGCCAGCTCGCGGTTGGCGCGGATCGAATCGGTAAAGGCGCGGGCCTCGCGCAGCGCGGCCTGGTCCGCGCCGCCGCGGAACAGGTTGAAGCGCAGCACCAATGAGGCGAGCACGTAGTGGTCCTCGTCGTCGAAGCCGTATTCGGTGCCCTGGATCCCGGCCTCGGCGCCGAGCGCCAGCATCGGCTTGAAGGCCGCGCGCGCGAGCGCCTGCTGCGCCTCGCCCGCGGCGATCGCGGCATCGAGGCTCTTCAGTTCGGCGCGGCGTTGCGTCGCCACGTCCTGCAGCTGCCGCGCATCGACGGGCCGGCCGGCCAGCGCGGCCAGCAACCGGGCGCGGAAGCGCTCGATCGTGGCGGCATCGAGCACAGTGTCCGGGAGCGGGCGGTCGAGCGGCGCGTTGCGCAGCAGGTTGACGTAGGCCTGCGCGATGCGCGTGCGGCTGACCGTCGCGAGACACTCCTGCTCGATCTCGAGCACATCCGCCTCGGCGCGATAGACCAGGTCGCGCGTGACCTTGCCATTGCGATACAGGCTCTCGTTGGCCTTGAGGTTCTCGCGCGTGGCCGCGAGCGTGGCGTCGAGCACGGTCACGGCCTGCTGCGCGGCGAGCCAGCGGTAGTAGGCCTGCTTGACGTCGCGGATCACCTGCGAGTGCAGTGCCGCCAGGTCGGCTTCCGCGCGCTCGGCATTCGCGCGCGATGCGTCCACCGCCGGGCCGAGGCGCGGCTCGTACAACGGCTGCTCGAGCACGAACTTCGTTTCCTGCTCCTCCTCGCGCAGCAGCGCGATCGACTGGTTGCGTACGGGAGGGAAGCCGAGCGTCTGGTACACCGGGTTCAGCAAGTCGCCCACCGGAAAGTCGATGGTGCGGCCGCCATCGGCGACGCTGTAGCGTGCCGCGAAGTCGATGGCGGGCAGGTAGCGCGCGCGCGCCTGGTCGAGCGCGGCCAGGCGCTGCTGCACCGAAGCCCCCGCCGCGCGCAGTTCGAGGTTCGCGACGAGCGCGTCGTCGATCAACTGCTGCAGCCCCGCCTCGAGCGTGACGGTTTGCGCGAACGCGGGCGATGCGCAGAGCGCGAGCGCCAACAGTGCGACGGCCCCGTGCAGCGCGCTTTTCATGGCTTCAGCGCCCGCAGCGCGAGGCCGAGGCCGTGCTCGATGAACGCCTGCACGGACGTGCCCTCGTGCGCGATCTGCCCGCCCTTGGTCGACGCGATCTGGATCATGCCGTGCGAGAACGCCCACAGCGCGAGCGCGGTCACGTACGGATCCCCGATGTCGGACCGGACCGTGCCGTCGGCTACGCCGCGGTTCAGCGACTCGACGATGACTTCATGCACGCGGTGGCCGGCGGCCTGGCAGGCCGCCTCGTTTTGGTCGCCGTCCGGGCCGGCGTCGCCGGCGGCGTGCGCCTGGTAGCGCGCACAGGCGTCGAAGTAATGCGGTGTCTCGACCGAGAACGCGAGGTAGGCGCGGCCGATCGCCTCGACCTGTGCCAGCCCCGAGGCGTGGCCGGCGCGCGCCGCGACGAACCGGTCGCGCAGGGCCTCGAGCGAGCGCTGGACCAGCGCCAGGTGCAGGTCGCCCTTGTCCTTGAAATAGACGTAGAGCAGGGCGCGGCTCAGGCGAGCCCGGCGCGCCACCTGGTCCATCGTGATGCCGTCCCAGCCTGTCTCGGCATAGAGCGACTCGGCCGCATCCACGATTTCGGCGCGGCGGCGGTCCTTTTCTTCCTGTCGGCGTTCGATGAGATACGACATGGCTGGCATCGTGTCAGTCTGATGACATCGTGTCAATATATATACAAACGTTCAGCAGGGTGCCCGAAGCCCCGGCTTCAACCCATCAGGAGTCGGCTTTCGGCCTGCTGGATGTCCTCGGGCCGGCCCCAGAGCACCAGCACATCGCCGACCTTGAGCTGGGTCGCCGGGTCCGGGTCACGGCCTGTGATGCCGTCCCGGCGAATCGCGGTGACCGTCACGGGACCGCGCTCGAGCCCCAGGTCGTGGATCGTGCGGTCGATCGCGCGCGCCCCGGGTGGCAGTACGACGGTGTAGAGCTGCTGCTCGTTCGCGCTCCCATCCTCACGGCGCTGGAACACGGAACGCAGGATCGCGTAGCGTTCGTGCCGGATCTGCTCGGTGGTTTCGAGCACGTCGGCAGGTGGCACGCGCAGGAACAGCAGCACGTGCGAGACCAGCGCCAGGCTGGTCTCGAATATGCCGGGCACCACCTCTGTCGCTCCGGCCGCCTGCAATGGCTCGAGCAGTTTGTCGTCCTCGGTGCGCACGAGCACCGGCACGTCGGCGCGCAGCCGGCGCACCGCGCGGACGATGCGCACGGCCGTCTCCGGCTCGTCGAACGAAATCACCACGACCGAGGCGTGCTCGAGACCGAGCGCGCGCAGCACCTCGGGGTGCGTGGCGTCGCCATAGACGACCGGCTCGCCCGCCATGCGCGCGTCGCGGACGCGGAACGGATCGAAATCGAGCGCGATGAACTCGAACCCGCGGCGTTCGAGCACTCGCGCCAGGTTCTGGCCGACGCGACCGAAGCCGCAGATCATCACGTGCTCGCGCTGCCCGATATCGCGCGTGGCGACGGTCTCGAGCGCAACGTCCGAGGGCTGCACGGGCGGGCGCCGCAGGATGCGGTCGGCAATCTGCCCGTTGTAGCGGACGAGCAGCGGCCCGAGCAGCATGCTGAGCGCCACGGCCGTGAGCAGGGCCTGCACGATGCGCTGATCGACGGCGTCGCCGCGCAGCAGCAGCGTGAGCAGCGCGAAGCCGAACTCGCCACCCATGCTGACGGTGATCGCGGTGCGCAGCGCCTTGCGGCTGTTCGGCACGAAGCGCCGCACGATCGCCGCCACGATCACCATCTTGGTCAGCACCAGTGCCACGAGCAGCAGCAGCACGAGCGGCAACTGCGTGAGCAGCAACTTCAAGTCGAGCAGCATGCCGACCGAAACGAAGAACAGGCCGAGCAGGATGTCCTGGAACGGCTTGATCACGGCCTCGGTCTGGTGCTTGAACTCCGTCTCGGCCAGCAGCATGCCGGCCAGGAATCCGCCGAGCGCCATCGACAGGCCCATCCGGTCGGTGGCCCACGCGGCGAGCAGCGACACAAACAGCACCGTCAGCGTGAACGTCTCAGTGCTGCGGTGATGCGAAATCTCGCGGAACAGCGGCCGCAGCAGCCAGCGGCCGACGACCAGGACGATCACCAGCGCCAGCAGGCCGCGGCCCGCCATGTTCAGCAGCCACAGGGGCCCAGGCACTTCGCCGGACATGCTGAGCGCCGTGGCGAGCGCGAGCAGCGGCGCGAACGCGAGGTCCTGGAACAGCAGGATGCCGACCGCGAGCCGCGCGTGCGTGCGCGCGAGCTCCATCTGGTCGCCCAGCTGCCGCAGCACGATTGCGGTCGACGACATCGCCAGCGCGCCGCCGATGACGATGGCTGCGCCGGTGCCCACCCCGAACGCAACCGCGATGCCGCCGAAGGCCAGGCCGCACAGCACCACCTGCAGTCCGCCCACGCCCAGCACCTCGCGCTTCATCGCGACCATGCGGGCCAGCGAGAACTCGAGGCCGAGCGTGAAGACCAAGAAGACCACGCCGATCTCGGCCAGCACCTGCACCGACGTGTCGCTCGGGACGAGCCCCATCGCGTGCGGGCCGAGCACCATGCCCACCAGCAGGTACCCCAGGATCGGCGGCAGGCTGAAGCGCCGGACGAGGCTCAGCACGAGCAGCGAGCCCGCGAGCAGGATCAGGATCTGGCTTAGAAAGTCGTGCGCCATCGAGCCTCACGCCGTGGATGCACCGATGCTAGCATTCCAGCGAGACAATCCCGTTCGTGGAGACCGCATCGTCCCGCATGCCTGAGGAGGCCTACTTCAATGCACGGGTCGACGCGGATCAGGCGCAGCTGCTGCTCGCCGGTGACTGCCGTGCTGCCGATCTCGCTGAGCTCGAGTCCGTGCTCGCGGCGTGGCGCGCCGCAGGTGCGCGCAGCCTCGACCTGAGCGAGGCCGGCGCCTTCGACATCGGCCCGGCCTGGCTGCTGCGGCGTGCGCTCGCCGATTGCGACACGGCGCCGCAGATGCGCGGTTCGTTGCCCGGACACTTCGCGTACCTCGACGAACTGCTCGCCGGCGGCAGCGCGCGCACGGCGGATCGCCCGCCGCCGCCGCGGCAGCCACCGGCGCTGGCGCAGCTCGGCCGCCAGATCGAAGCTCGACTGCACAGCTGGTACGAAGCGCTGACGTACGGCGGGCAGGTCATCAGCACGGCCGGCGGCGCCTGGGCGTCGCTCAAGCGCCTGCGGATTCCGTCGATCGTGCGCCATGCCTACGAGACCGGGTACCAGGCGGTGCCAGTCGTGGCCGTGATCGCCTTCCTGATCAGCGTGATCTCGGCCTACATCAGCGCGCAGCAACTGCGGCCGTATGGCGGTGAGATCTTCACGGTGGACGTCGTCGCGATCGGCGTGCTGCGCGAACTGGGCGTGCTGCTCACGGCCATCATGGTGGCCGGCCGCACGGGCAGCGCCTATGCCGCCGAACTCGGCGTGATGAAGCTCAACGACGAAGTCGACGCGCTCGAGTCGATGGGCATCAACCCCTATGAAGTGCTGGTGCTGCCGCGCATCCTCGGCCTCGTGATCGCGCTGCCGCTGCTCACGATCGTGGCCGACTTCATGGGCCTGCTCGGCGGCGCGATGCTGACGCGCTATCTGATCGACCTGCCGTGGCCGCAGTTCTTCACGCGACTGGACGAGGCGGTCGGGCCGACGACGTTCTGGGCCGGCCTCGTCAAGGCGCCCGTGTTCGGGCTGCTGATCGGCCTCACGGGCACGCTGCGCGGCCTGCAGGTGCGTGATTCGTCGCGCGAACTGGGCCGGCTGACGACCGTGGCCGTGGTGCAGTCGATCTTCCTCGTGATCTTCGCCGACGCGCTGTTCGCGATCTTCTTCCTCGAGATCGATTTCTGATGGCCACGGCACCCGTCATCATCGCCGTGCGCGACGTGGTCAATCGCTTCGGCACCCAGACCGTGCATGACGGCGTCTCGTTCGACGTGCATGCGGGCGAAGTGTTCGGCATCGTCGGCGGCTCGGGGAGCGGCAAGTCGGTGCTGCTCAAGACGATGCTGGGACTGCGGCGTCCCGATGCCGGCGTGGTTGAGGTCGAGGGCCGCGACATCACGCAGATGTCCGACGCGGAGCTGCGCGACGTCAAGCGCCGCTACGGCGTCACTTTCCAGCACGGCGCGCTGTTCACGTCGCTGAGCGTCACCGAGAACATCATCCTGCCGCTGGTCGAGGCGCACCGCCTGCAGGAGGCCACGCTGCAGAGCCTGGCCGAACTGCGTCTGCGGATGGTCGGGCTGCCGGTCGAGGCGGGCGCGAAGTTCCCGGCGCAGCTCTCGGGCGGCATGATCAAGCGCGCGGCGCTGGCCCGCGCGCTGGCCCTGGACCCGGTCCTGTTATTCCTCGACGAGCCCACGGCGGGGCTCGATCCGATCGCCGCGACGGCCTTCGACGACCTCGTGCTGTACCTGCGGCGCACGCTTGGGCTCACGGTCGTCATGGTGACCCACGATCTGGACACCCTCGCGCGGACATGTGATCGTGTCGCGGTGCTGGTCGACCGCAAAGTCATCGTGGATACCCTGCCGGGCATCGTGCGCAACGAGCATCCGTGGATCCGCGAATACTTCCACGGCGCGCGCGGCCGCGTGATCGACGGCCAGCAAGGGGGCGCCGGCCATGGAGCGTGATGCGCGTTACGCGACGCTCGCCGCCTTCGCGCTCATCTGCGTGGCCGCTGCCGTCGCCTTCGTGTGGTGGTATTCGGGGCGCGGCGACCAGCGCGATTACCAGAAGTACGAGATTTACTTCGAGGGCACGGTGAGCGGCCTGTCGAAGGGCAGCCCCGTGCGTTACCTGGGCGTCGACGTCGGCCGCGTCACGGCGCTGGGGGTCGACAAGAACGACCCGGGTCGCGTCAAGGTGGTCGTGGAGATCGACACGACCGCGCCCGTCTCCGGCGCGACGCAGGCCAGGCTCGGCTTCCTCGGGCTTGCGACCGGCCTGCTCTACATCGACCTGCAACAGGACTCGGCCGTGCCGGCGTCGCGTACGCTGCCGCAGGGCGCCACGCACCCGGTGATCCCCGCGGGCAAGAGCACGATCGAGGCTTCCGCCGAGCGACTGCCGGAAATCCTCGCCCAGGCGACCGCGGTGCTGACGCGCATCGAGCGCATGATGTCGGACGAGAACCTGCAGGCGCTCACCCGCACCATGTCGAACATCGAGCAGGCATCGGGCGAGCTTCCCGCCACGATGGCCGATGCGCGCGCGCTCACGGCCGAGCTGCGCGGCATCTCCGCATCGACGCTCGCGTTGACGAACTCGTTGAACCAGACGCTCGCGAAGACGCAGCCGGATCTGCAGGCCACGCTCGCCAATGCGCGCATCGCATCGGACAAGCTCGCGCAGACGGCGGCTGGTCTCGATCGCCTGCTGAACGCAGACGAAGGCGGCCTCGGCCGTACGGCGGGGGCGAGCGTGGCCGAACTGCAGCAGCTGGTCGTCGACGCGCGCATCGCCAGCAATGAGGTGCGCGAGCTGGCGCGTGCGCTGCGCGAGCGGCCTTCCAGCGTGATCTTCGAACCGAAGGCGGCCGGCGTGGAGATTCCGCGATGACGATCCGATTGACGGCGCGCCTGGTGGCAGCGCTGCTGGCCCTCGGTCTCGCCGGTTGCACCGGCAGCCTGCTGCAGTCGGATGCACCGGTCGCCGCGACGTATCGGCTCGCCATGCCGGCGGCGGCCGCGACGCCGCCGGATGCGGCATTGCCGCTGGCACTCGTCGTGCAGCGCCCGCGCGCGCCAGCGGCGCTCGATACGGAGCGCGTCGCCGTGAGTGCGGCCGGTAACCGCTTCAATTACTACAGTGCCGCGCGCTGGGCCGAACCCGCGCCGCAGATGGTGCAGCAGCTGCTCGTCGGCGCGCTGAGCGCCACCGGCCAGTTCGGCGGCGGCGTGTTCGCGGCGCCGGCGCGCGTGCCGGTGGAACTGCTGCTCGACGTCGAGCTGCGGCGCTTCGAGTCCGTGACGACGAGCGCCGATGCCGCAGCGTCGGGCGCCGCGCCCACCGTGCACGTACAGGTGCAGGCGAGCCTGATCGACTCCCGCCGGGGGACCCGCATCACCAGTTTCGTGTCCGCTGCGGCCGTACCTGCAACGGCGAATCGGCTTGCGTCCGTCGTCGCGGCGTTCGACCAGGCGAGCACGCAGGTCATCAGCGAAGTGGTCGCGAGGGTGCAGGCCGCGGTCGCGGCACTGCCGACGCCTTAGTTCAGCGCGGCAAAACGTCCAGCCGCTGCTCGAGTTCCGCGCGGTCGCCGATGATCAGGCAGCCCTGCGGCAGGGTCTCTTCGTCGAGTCCCAGCGCGCCCTGGCCGCCGATCCAGATCGGCATGTCCGGGCCGAGTTCCTGCCGGATCGCCTGCAGGTGCGTCGCGAGCGCGGGCACGCTTTCGAGCAGCACCACGCTGATCGCGACCAGCGCGGCATCGACCCCGAGCGCATAGCGGGCGATCTCCTGCGGCGGCAGGTCGGCCCCGAGGTAATGGATCTTGCAGCCGTGCGTGGCGCAGATCATCGCAGTCATCAGGAGGCCGAGCTCGTGCCGCTCGCCGGGCAGCGTCGCGAACACGATGGGCTGGCCGCGCGCGCTGCGGTCGAACGTCTCGACGATCAGGCCGACATGCTTGCGCACGCTGCCCGAGACCATTCGCTCCTGCGCGATGGAAAAGCGACCCGCATGCCAGCGCTCGCCCACCTCGCGCAGCAGCGGTTCGAGCACCTCGTCCACGAGCCTGGCGGGCGAGAGCAGGGAGATTGCAAGCGTCAGCGTCTGCTCGCAGGCCGATGACGAGTAGCGTTCGGCCGATTCGAGGATGCGCTCGACGAAGGCGGAGGGCGCGGTGATCGGCGAGGGCGACGCGCCCACTTCGTGCAGCAGGTCGATGAGGCCGGACTCGTCCATCTGCACGAGGCGGCCGATCGGGTGGCCGCGCTCGGTGGCTTCGCGCAGGCGGCGCAGCCGCAGCACGTCCTCGGGACCATAGAGCCGCCGGCCGAGGTCATCGCGGCGGGGCGAGACGACCCGGTAGCGGCGTTCCCAGGCGCGGAGGGTTTCGACGGTCAGGCCCGTGGCCTGCGAGACAGCCTTGATGGAATACATACCCGGGCTTTTCTCGACGGCCCTCATTTTGGATTCAAGCAGGCAGCCGCAAGACGGGGTGCTCTCCCGTGGCCTGGCGCAGCAGCAGGTCCAGGAACGCGCTGCTGTTTATCGCGTCGCCGAACAACCGGCCCTGGCCGAGCTGGCACCCACTGTGCAGCAGGAAGAAGCGCTGCTCCTCCGTCTCGATGCCCTCGGCGATGACCTGCAGGCCCATGCTGCGGCCCATCTCGATGATGGTACGCACGATGGTGGCGTCGTCCGGGTCCGTTGCCGCGTTGGTCACGAACGACCGGTCGATCTTGAGCGTGCTGATCGGGAACTGCTGCAGCGCGCTCAGGCTGGAGTACCCCGTGCCGAAGTCGTCGATCGACAGGTGCACGCCCATCGAGCGCAGCTCGTCCAGCAGCGGCAGCGTGCGCTCCGCGTCGAGCATGAGCGTGGTCTCGGTGATCTCGAGCTCGACGCACGAGGCCGGCACCTTGTGTCGCTCGAACACTGAGCGGCAGCGCGGGATGAAGCTGGCCTGGCTCAGCTCTTTCAGCGAGAGGTTGATGGCCACGCGCCCGGGATCGCTCACGCGCTGCTGCCACGCGGCGTAATCGATGCAGACCTGGTTGAGCACCCAGGCTCCGATGTCGAGGATCAGCCGCGATTCCTCCGCCAGCGGGATGAACTGCGATGGCGCGATCTCGCCATGGCCTGGCAGCCGCCAGCGCAGCAGCGCCTCGGCGCCCACGACTTCGCCGCTCGCCAGGTCGACCTTCGGCTGGTAGTGCAGCACGAATTCGTTGCGCTCGAGCGCCCGCCGCAGCTTGCTCTTGAGCAGCAGGCGCTCGACGGCCGCGGCGTTCATCTCCGGTGCATAGAAGACCTGGCAGTTCCGGCCCTGGCGTTTCGCGTGGTACATCGCCGCGTCCGCATTGCGGATCAGGTCGATGACGTTGTCGGCGTGCTCGGGCACCGTCGCGACGCCGATGCTGGCAGTCACGTCGATCTCCTGGCCCGGCAGATGCAGCGGCTTCGCAATCTCGGCGAGCACCAGTCGCGCGAGCGAACGGCCCAGCTCGATGCGCTGCTGCTCGCCGCCGATCCCTTCCGTGAACACCGCGAACTCGTCGCCCGCGAGTCGGCCAGCCACGGCTCCGGCCGGCAGCGCTCGCGTCAGCCGCTCGCTGATCGTTTCGAGCACGCGGTCACCGGTCTCGTGGCCGAACGTGTCGTTGACTTCCTTGAAGTTGTCGATGTCGATGTAGAGCAGCACGAGCCCGCGACCGGCGCGCGTGCTGCGCGTGATCGCCTGGTGCAGCAGGTGCTGGAACTGCAGGCGGTTCGGCATCTTCGTGAGCGTGTCGAACTGCGCGAGGTAACGGATGCGGCGCTCGGCGCGCTTGCGCTCGGTGATGTCGCGCAGTACCAGGACGTGGCCGCGATCGGGCCCGCCCTGGCCGCTCAGCGGCGAGACGTGCACCGAGACGGGAATGGTCTGCCCGTGCTGGGTGCGGATGACAGTTTCGCCCGGTTCGCGCTTCAGCCGCTCCAGGTCGAAGGCCGCGAGGTGCTCGAGCGCGACCAGCTCGCTGAACGCGACGCCTGCGAACTGCGCCTGGGGCCGGCCGAACAACGTGGCCGCCGCGGCATTGACGGACTGCACGTGGCCTTCGGTGTTGGTGACGAGCACCGCGTCGCTGATGCCATTCAGCACGTCGTCGAGGAAATCGCGTGAAATGGTGGTCGTCGCGAGCGCTTTCCGCATCTGCTCGAGCGAGCGTTCGAGCGCCGCGACTTCGGCGACGCCGCTCACCGCCACGGGCTCGGCGACGCGCCCGCGGCCGATGGAACGCGCGTTGTCCATCAGCGAGGACAGCGCGCGGTCGATGCGCATGATCAGCAGGAAGACCACAAGGCCGGCGGCAAACGTGAGGATTGCCCCGGCGATCACGATGTCGACCACGCGATGCTCGTAGCCACGCTTCACGACACCGCGCAGCTGCGCCGCCGTCGCCGCGACGCGCGGGTCGATCGAGGCGATGCTGTCGAGCTGCGTCTCGACCTGGGCGAGGGTTTCGCGCTCGGCCTGTTCGGCAACCCACGAGGAATAGGCGACGCCCGCAGTCAGCAGCGCGCCGACCGCCAGCACGGCGAGGATGTAGCGCAACTTGAGTCCCGGTCCGATCATGAACGCAGCCCGGCGCGGATGCCCCCTCCCGCTGACTAGGATCATTATTTCCGGTGCGGTTCGACCGCTTGCGCGGCATCATAGCCGACCTCGATCCTGAGAACACTGATCGCATGAATGCGCTGGAACTGACCGGCCGCGCGCGCAGCCACGTCATCGAACTCGAGTCGCCGCGCTGTGCGCTGCACTACGAGGCCGTGGCCGCGTTCCTGGGACTGCGCGACGCCGCCGCGGCCGCGGGCCTGCAGCTCGAGGCGGTGTCCAGCTTCCGTGACTTCGACCGCCAGCTGGTGCTCTGGAACCGCAAGTGGCGCGGTGAAAGGCCCTTGCTCGATCGCTCGGGCCAGCCGCTGGACGCCTCCCGCCTGACCGACTCGGAGCGCGTCGACGCGATCCTGGCCTGGTCGGCGATTCCGGGCGGTAGCCGCCACCACTGGGGCTCGGACATTGACGTGATCGACGCGGCGGCGATGCCGGAGGGCTACCAGGTGCAGCTGACGCCAGCCGAGTACGCGCGGGGCGGCGTGTTCGCGCGGCTCACGGCCTGGCTCGACGAGAACATGGGCCGCTTCGGCTTCTTCCGTCCGTATGGCTCGGATCGCGGCGGCGCCGGCATCGAGCCGTGGCACCTGAGTTACGCGCCCGTCGCGCGGACAGCGGTCGAATCCCTGTCGCTCTCAGTGCTGCGCGGTGCGATTGCCGAGGGCGACATGCTGGGCAAGGAAGTCGTACTCGACCGCCTGCCCGAGATCTACACGCGCTTCATCCTGGCGGTCGACCCGCCTTCCTTACCTGGGCGTCGCGGAACGACTGCACTCGCTTGAGGAACCACTGCGGGAACCATCGCTTCAGGCGCCACGCCCAGCGGTACTCGGGTGGCCAGACGATGTAGAGGTCACCTGCCGCCGCCGCCGCCAGCAACGCAAGCGCCGCTTCCTCGGGGTCGTGGCCCGAGTTGTCCATGATCCGATGCGCGAGCTTGTTCTCTTCGGGCGGTGCGCGCATGTGATCGAGCAGGTGCGTGCGGAAGAAGCCCGGCATCGCGACTGAAACCTGCACGCCCGAGCCCGCGAGTTCCGCGGCCAGCGTTTCGCTGAGCGAGATCACGCCGGCTTTGGTCGCGTTGTAGGCGGACATCTGCGGGGCGGCGGCGAAACCCGCCGAACTGGCGACGTTGAAGACCAGTCCGCTGCCCTGCCGCTTCATGACCGGCACCGCCGCACGGCAGCCCCACACCACGCCGAGCAGGTTGATGCCGACGATCCATTCCCAGTCGATGGGCGGCGTGGCGTCGACCGCGCCGGCGACGGCGACGCCGGCGTTGTTCACGACCACGTCCAGCCCGCGTTTCGTATCCGCAAAGCCGGTGATCGCGGTACTGACGAAATCGTGCACCGCGACGTCGCCGGCGTAGGCGGTCACGCTCGCGGCGCCGACCTGGCGCAACCGGTCAACAGCCGCGTCCAGCGCCGGGCGGTCGACGTCGAGCACGCCGAGGTGCCAGCCGCCGCGCGCGAGCAGCTCGGCCATCGCGAGACCGAGTCCGCTGGCGGCGCCAGTGATGAAAGCGCGCTTTGCCGCGAAGCGCCGGGACAGTAATGTAGCGGGGGAGGTTTGTGTCATCCACCCATGCTAACGGGCCGGCCCAGCCGTAGGTACCGGCGTTTACCGCAGCGCCCGCACGGCCACGGAGGTTCAGACTTTGCGCAAGGTCCACACCGCGGACTCGATCATCGAGATCGCGCACCTGCGCAACGTACTCGAGCAGGCGGGCATCGCCTGCATCGTGCGTAACGAACGCTTGGGCGGCGTGATCGGTGAGATCCCGTTCGTGGAGTGCTGGCCCGAGCTCTGGGTGCTGCGCAACGGTGACGCGTTGCAGGCCCGTGGCCTGATCGACAACGCCCGCACGGCCAGCCCACCGCAGCCGGACTGGATCTGCCGCGAGTGCGGCGAACGTGTCGAAGGCGTCTTCGCGGCCTGCTGGCGCTGCGAGGCGCCGCTATGGGACGACTGAGATGACCGAAGACGCGCGCACACTGACGATCGCCCGGCGCTTCCAGGGCCCGCCAGACTCGGGCAATGGCGGCTATGTCTGCGGCCTGTTCGCCGTCACCGCCGGCGTCGACCTTCGCGTGCGGTTGCTGGCGCCACCGCCGCTCGAAACGCCACTCAGGGTGGTTCGGGACGCGGACGATGCGGGGCGTTGGCAGCTGTGCCACGACGAGCAGCCCTGCGCGAGCGGCGTCGTGGTCGAGCCGCTCGCGCTCGACGTGCCGCATGCGCCGCCTTACGTGCAGGTGGTGTGGGCATCGCAGCACTACGTCGGCTTCCGCGAGCACACGTTTCCCGACTGCTTCGTCTGCGGGCCGCATCGCCGGCGTGGCGACGGCATGCGCATCTTCGCGGGCCAGCTCGATTCCGGCATGGTGGCCGCACCGTGGATTCCCGCCGACGATCTCGATGCCGGCGACGGCAAGGTGGCGGTCGAGTTTCATTGGGCCGCGCTCGACTGCCCGGGGTACTTCGCCGCGATCGGCGACCGGCTGCGCATGATGCTGCTGGGCGAGATGCAGGCCCATGTGGACCGGCGCGTGCACGTGGGCGAGGCATGCACCGTGCTCGGCTGGCACATCGGCAGCGACGGCCGCAAGCACCACTGCGGCACAGCGATTTTTGATGAGGACGGCGAGCTGTGCGCGCGGGCGAAGGCGACTTGGATCGAGGTGAAATGAGCGATCAGCCGCCCGCGTCCGCCGGGATTGGGTAATCTAAGTCAGAGCTGAAACTTCAAGCGCCCGTGGGGCGGTAGACGGCTAGAAACGGACTCTCGCGATAACCCTTCGGTAATAAGAATGTCCACTGCTGGAAGCCGAAATTGGCACTTGAACCTTGAATCGAATTGGCAGGCAGAGGACTCCGACGAGTGCATGACTTTGTTTCGGCCGGATGGCGCAGGTGCACTACAGATCAGCGCGGCCATCAAGGATGACGGCGAAGTGTCGGAAGAGGAACTCAATGAGTTCATAGCGGATTGTCTCGGCACAGGCGAATTCCCGCGCGTGAGGCTCGGTGCGTTCCTCGGCCGTTGCACAGAGTATGTCGCAGAGGAGACCTACTGGCTGAAGTGGTGCGTCTCAACAGGCCGGCTAGTGCTTTTTGTCACGTACACGTGCGGCTTCCGCGACAAAGATCAAGAACGCTCCGATGTCGACGCGATGCTGTCGACGCTTGAGGCGGGAGCTTCGTGATGACCGCTTTGGGTCGATTCTCTCCTCTCGCCATTTCATAAGCCCCTCGCCGCGTTTCCGCGGAAGCATGTTCCGACACGCGGGAACGTCGCATCCTCCCGGCCTGCTCGACGCAACGAAAAACTCTATTCTTCCCGAGAAAAACGCATCTCAATCGATTGAGTTCAAAGCGTGGAACTGCTAGCATACTGTATATAAAAACAGTACTGCGGTGCGCACATGGAAGCTGCCAACACGGACTTCGCGAGTCTCTCCACCGAAGCCCTCGCGTCTCGCATCACCGAACTCGCCGGTCACCTCAACGCCGCCAATCATCGCTGGCTCGTGCTGATTGCCGAGTTCGACAGGCGCGAAGGCTGGTCGGACGGCCTCACGCAGTCCTGCGCACACTGGCTCAGCTGGCAGTGCGGTCTGGACATGGGAGCCGCGCGCGAGAAGGTTCGCGTAGCCCGCGCCTTGCTCAAGTTGCCCGCCGTCTCCCAGGCCATGAGCGAAGGGCGGCTCAGCTACTCGAAAGTGCGCGCCCTCACGCGTGTTGCCACGCCCGAGACCGAAAGCGTGCTGCTCAACGTCGCGCTGCATGGCACGGCGCATCACATGGAATTGCTGGTGCGCAGGTACCGTCGTGTGCTGGAAGTCGAGGAGCTTTCGCGCGAAGAGCGGCAGCAGGCGAGGCGCGGGCTCACCTATCAGTACGACGAAGACGGCGCCGTGGTGATCACGCTGCGCATGCCTGCGGAGACGGGCACCCTGTTCCTGCGGGCGATCCATGCCGCGATGCCGGAACTGCATGACGTTTCCGCGGAAACGTCTTCGACCGAAACCACGCCGCGCTCTGCATTGCGCGCCGACGCCGCGGCGATCATCGCCGAATCGTTCCTCGCGCATGGTCCCGAGGCTCTCAAGGGTGGTGAACGGCAACAGATCATTGTCCATGTGGATGCATCGACGTTGCGCGGGCACTCCGCGGGCTGTTGTGGGCTCGAGGACGGCCCTTCGGTTCCGATCGAGACCGCGCGCAGGCTCTCCTGCGACGCGAGCAAAGTTGAGATCACAGAAGACGAAAGCGGCGATCCGCTCGATGTGGGCCGTCGCACCCGCATCATTCCCCCGGCGCTCCGTCGAGCGTTGCAGGCACGGGACAAGGGCTGCGTCTTTCCGGGATGCACGCACAGGCGTTACGTCGACGGGCACCACGTGCAGCACTGGGCCAATGGTGGTGCGACCAAGCTAAAGAATCTGGTCCTGCTGTGCCGGTTCCATCACCGGGCGGTTCACGAAGGCGGCCTGCGTATGAAACGCTGCAACGACGGCGCCTGGCGTTTCTTCAGGCCGTCCGGGAATTTGATCCATGCACCCGCACCGGGGAACGGGCTGCCGTTGACTCATTGGGTGGCGACCCCAGCGGCCAATGCGGCACGGGGAGTGCTCGTGACTCCGCGCACCGGGGCTACGAACTGGCGCGGCGAGGACTTCGACTGTTCGATCGCCGTCGATGCGTTGCTGTTCCGTCAACGAAAGGCCGCAGCCGCTGCCGCGGGCTAGCGTCACTACCGGGGAGCGTCGTTACCGTCGTGCCAGCACGATCGTAAGCAGCCCCGCGCCACAGAGCACCACGCCCGGCACCCAGTCGACGCGGAAGGCCAGCCACAGGATACCGGCCAGCAGCACCGCGGCGCCGACGATCGTCTGGTCGCGGCGCCGTCCGTCCGCGCGGATTTCACGGCGCAGTTCTTCGATCGGCGCATGGTCGACGCGCAGGCGCAGCGTGCCTTCACCGGCCTTCTGCACCAGTTGCTGCAGCACCTGCGGCAGCGCGCGCACGGCCTCGTTGATGTCGGGCAGCTGACGGCGGAACTGCTGCGCGAACGCGCGGCCGCTGTAACGGTCGGCCGCCCAGTCCTGCAGGATCGGGCGCGCGGTCTGCCACAGGTCCAGCTGCGGGTAGAGCTGGCGGCCCAGGCCTTCGATCTGCAGCATCGTCTTCTGCAACAGCAGCAGCTGCGGCTGGATGCGCATGTCGAAGCGGCGCGCGACTTCGAACACGCGCATCAGCACGGTGCCGAATGAGATTTCATCGAGCGGCTTCTGGAAGATCGGTTCGCAGACCGTGCGCACCGCGGCCTCGAGGTCGTCGACGCGCGTGCCGTCCGGCACCCAGCCTGAGTCGATGTGCAGGCGCGCGACGCGGTTGTAATCGCGGTCGAAGAACGCGAGGAAGTTTTCGGCCAGGTAGTGCTGGTCGCGCGAATCGAGCGTGCCGACGATGCCGAAGTCGACGGCCGCGTAGACCGGGTGCTCCGGATCGTGCGTCTGCACGAAGATGTTGCCCGGGTGCATGTCCGCGTGGAAGAAGTTGTGGCGGAACACCTGCGTGAAGAAGATCTCCACGCCGTTCTCGGCCAGGGTCTTGATGTTGACGTTGCGCCTGCGCAGCTCGTCCATGTCGTTGACCAGCACGCCGTGGATGCGCTCCATCACCATCACTTCGGGCCGGCAGTAATCCCAGTGCACCGCGGGCGCGTACAGCAGCGGCGAGCCCTCGAAGTTGCGCTTGATCTGCGCGGCGTTCGCCGCTTCGCGCATCAGGTCGAGCTCGTCGATGATCGTGCGCTCGTACTCGGCCACCACCTCGAGCGGGCGCAGTCGATAGCCCTCCTTCGAGTAGTCGCGCGCGAGTCCCGCGAGCACGTACATCACTTCGAGGTCGCGCTCGATCCGCTCGCGCACGCCGGGACGGACGACCTTGACGACGACTTCCTCGCCGGAGCGCAGCTTCGCGGTATGCACCTGTGCGATCGACGCCGCGGCGAGCGGCTCGTCGTCGAAGCGCTCGAACACTTCTTCCGCGGGCTTGCCGTACGCGCGCTCGATGATGGCCTTGGCTTCCGACACCGGGAAGGGCGGCACCCTGTCCTGCAGCTTGGCGAGTTCGTCGGCGATGTCGGGCGGCAGCAGGTCGCGGCGCGTCGACAGCGCCTGCCCGAACTTGACGAAAATCGGGCCGAGCTCCTCGAGCGCCAGCCGGATGCGCTCGCCGCGCGGGCCGCCCTTCTTGCGCTCGAACCAGGTGGCCGGCGACAGGTAGAACGCATAACGCAACGGACGGAACAGGTGCGTGGCCAGGATGATCTCGTCCAGCCCGTGCCGGACGAGGACGCGCTGGATCTGCAGCAGGCGGGTGGCGACGCGGAGGCGCATGGAGGAAGGGCAGGAAGCTCAGGAAGCGCCGGAAGCGCACGAAGGACGGGAACGCATGGCTGGCTATTTCGACTTCGGCTGCAGGCGGGATTCGGCCCGAGCCAGGCGCGCTTCGAGCCGGTCGGTGGCTTCGCGCAGCTGGTCGACGGACTCGAGGAACTCCTCGACCTCGACGCGTGCCGGCACGTCGCGGCCTTCTTCCTGCAGGTACTCGGCCACGTTGGCCGAGAACGAGTCGGCCGCCTTGCGGCCCCAGTCGAAGAAGCCACGCGCGAAGCTGGCCACCTGGTGCGCGGCGACGTCGCCGACCACGCGCGACAGCTCCTCCTCGAGATCTGGCTGGGCCTGCTGCAGCAGATCGCGGAATCTCTGCGCGACTTCGGCGTCGCCGGCGATCCTGATCGACGAGCCGCGGAATCTCTCTTCCGCGTCCGGCCCGACCATCGACAGCAGCGACAGCGGCGAGCCGGTCAGCGTCGCATCGGCCGCGTCGTCGTCATCGCGCAGGCCGATCGCAATGCGGCCGTCGGCTACGCGGAAAAACAGCGTGACAGGCGTGCCCGCGAACTCGAGCGCCAGCGCGCGGCCGTCGAGCTGCTGCGCGATCGCCGTGGCGCGCGCGGACTGCTCGACGTTGCGGTTCATCGCGGCATTGAGCTGCCCGAACACCACGTTGAGCGGATTGGCGCTCAATACCGGAACCCCTTGTGCAGCGCGACGATGCCGCCCGTCAGGTTGTGATAGCGGCAGTCCTCGAGGCCCGCCTCGCGCATCATGCCCAGCAGGGTCTCCTGGTCGGGGAAACGGCGGATGGACTCTGCCAGGTAGCGATAACTATCCGAGTCGTTCGCGATGCGCGCGCCGAGCCAAGGCAGCACGCTGAACGAATACGCGTCGTAGACGGGCTTCAATCCCGGGAACACGGGCTTCGAAAACTCGAGGATCAGCAGCCGGCCGCCCGGCTTCAGCACGCGACGCATCGAGGCGATGGCCGCAGCCTTGTCGGTGACGTTGCGCAGTCCGAAGCCGATCGTGACGCAGTCGAACGTCTCGTCGGCGAAAGGCAGGCATTCGGCGTTGGCGAGCGAGAACTGCACGTTGCGCAGCAGTCCGCGGTCGAGCAGGCGGTCGCGGCCGACGTCCAGCATCGCCGCGTTGATGTCCGAGAGCACGACGAGCCCGGTGTCGCCGACCTGCTCGGCCATGCCCGCCGCGATGTCGCCGGTGCCGCCGGCGACGTCGAGCGCCTTCATGCCGGGGCGCAGTCCGGTCTGCCCCAGCGTGAATCGCTTCCACAGGCGATGCACCCCGGCCGACATCAGGTCGTTCATGACGTCGTACTTGTCCGCGACCGAATCGAACACGGCACGCACGCGGCGCGCCTTTTCGGGCGCCGGGACCTGCTCGTAGCCGAAATCGACCTGATCGGGGGGCGGGGTGCGGGTCATGAGACCCTCCATTCTACGCTTTCTTGCCCGGGACCTGCGTCGGGTAGGGGATGCCGAGCTGCTGCAGCCGGTCCAGGTACTGCTGCCACTTGGCCGCCCGGGTATGTCCCAGTTCGTACAGGTAGCCCCAGGTGTACAGCCCCGTATTGTGGCCGTCGTCAAAGTCCAGTCGGATGGCGTAATTGCCAATCGGCTCGATCCGCACCACCTGCACGTCGTGCTTGCCCAGCTGCAGTGTCTCCTGGCCTGGCCCGTGGCCGCGCACCTCCGCCGAAGGCGAATACACGCGCAGGTATTCGAAGGGCAGCTCGAACGACTGCCCGTCGTCGAAACTGACCTCGAGCAAACGCGACTGCCGGCGCAGCTTGATGCCGGTCGCCGTGGTCACAGGATGTACCGCGCGAGGTCCTCGTCCTGCGCCAGCTTGCCGAGGCTCGCGTCGACGTACGCGCCGTCGATGACCAGCTCGGTGCCGGAGCGGTCGGACGCCTCGAAGCTGATCGATTCGAGCAGGCGCTCCATGACCGTGTGCAGGCGTCGCGCGCCGATGTTCTCGGTGCGCTGGTTCACGTCGAACGCCACTTCGGCGATGCGACGCACGCCCGAGACATCGAACTTCAGCCGGACGCCCTCGGTCTCGAGCAGCGCCGCGTATTGCGTGCAGAGCGACGCATCCGGCTCGGTGAGGATGCGCACGAAGTCGTCGACCTTGAGCGCCTCGAGCTCGACGCGGATCGGCAGCCGCCCCTGCAGTTCCGGGATCAGGTCGGACGGCTTCGACATGTGGAACGCGCCCGACGCGATGAACAGGATGTGGTCCGTCCTTACCATCCCGTGCTTGGTGTTGACCGTGCTGCCTTCGACCAGCGGCAGCAGGTCGCGCTGCACGCCCTCGCGCGAGACGTCGACGCCGGAGGAGGCGTCCTGCCGGCGCGCGATCTTGTCGATCTCGTCGAGGAACACGATGCCGTTCTGCTCCGCGTTGCGCAGCGCCTGCGTCTTGAGTTCTTCCTCGTTGACGAGCTTGGCCGCCTCCTCGTCGGTCAGCAGCTTGAAGGCCTCGCGCACCTTGACGCGCCGCGACCGGGTGCGGCCCGAGCCGAGGTTGGCGAACATGCCCTGCAGCTGCTGCGACAGCTCTTCCATGCCGGGCGGCGCGAGAATCTCCATGCTCGAGCCCGGCTGCCGCAGTTCGATCTCGATCTCGCGGTCGTCGAGCTGGCCTTCGCGCAGCATCTTGCGGAAGCGCTGGCGCGTGTCGTTGTCCTTGGGCGCGGGCGGCGGCTCGTCGAACGTCGTTGCGCGCGGCTGCGGCAGCAGCTCGTCGAGCACGCGCTCCTCGGCGGCATCCATCGCGCGGTGGCGCACCTTCTCCATTTCCGACTCGCGCGTCATCTTCACGGCGACGTCGACGAGGTCCTTGATGATCGAGTCGACCTCGCGGCCGACATAGCCGACCTCGGTGAACTTGGTCGCCTCGACCTTGATGAACGGCGCGTTCGCGAGTCGCGCGAGGCGGCGCGCGATCTCGGTCTTGCCGACGCCTGTCGGGCCGATCATCAGGATGTTCTTCGGCGTGATCTCGGTGCGCAGCGGATCGCCCACCTGCATGCGACGCCAGCGGTTGCGCAACGCGATCGCGACGGCCCGCTTCGCCGCCGACTGGCCGACGATGTGCTTGTCCAGTTCCTGGACGATCTCGCGGGGAGTCATGGAAGACATAAGAGTTCTTCGATCGTGACGTGGCGGTTGGTATAGATGCAGATGTCCGCCGCGATGCCGAGCGCACGTTCCGCGATGGACCGCGCGTCGAGCCTCGTGTTCTGCAGCAGCGCGAGCCCGGCGGCCTGCGCGAACGGTCCACCGGACCCGACCGCGATCAGGTCGTGCTCGGGTTCGATCACGTCACCGTTGCCCGAGATCACCAGCGTGTGGCCGGCGTCCGCCACCAGCAGCAGCGCCTCGAGCTTGCGCAGGCTGCGATCGCCGCGCCAGTCCTTGGCGAGTTCGATCGCGGCGCGCATCAGGTTGCCGTACTGCTGCAGCTTCGACTCGAAGCGCTCGAACAGCGTGAAGGCGTCGGCGGTGCCGCCCGCGAACCCGGCGATCACCTTGCCGTCGTGCAGGCGGCGCACCTTGCGCGCGTTGCCCTTCATGACGGTGTTGCCGAGCGTGACCTGGCCGTCGCCGCCCATGGCGACGTGGCCGTCGCGGCGGACGCAGAGGATGGTGGTGCCGTGGGGGTCGAATGTCATGGGGCCTTGCGCTTCGCCCGGGGATGAGCCGCGTCGTAGATGCGGGCCAGGTGCTGGAAATCAAGGTGGGTGTAGACCTGCGTCGTGCTGATGTTGGCGTGACCGAGCAGTTCCTGCACGGCGCGCAGGTCCTGCGACGACTCGAGCAGGTGCGACGCGAACGAATGGCGGAACATGTGCGGGTGCACGTGCTCGGGCAGCCCCTGCAGCCGGGCCCACCGCGCGATCCGCCGCTGCACGATGCGTGGCCCCAGCCGGCGGCCGTTGACTCCCACGAAGACGGCCAGTTCGTCCACGGCCGCGAGTGTCGTCCGCTCCGTCAGCCAGCGTTGCAGCGCTGCGATGGCGTGCCGACCCACCGGGACGATGCGGGCCTTGTTGCCCTTGCCGACGACGCGCACCGTGCGATCGCGCAGGTCGAGGTCGTGCAGGTTGAGCCTGAGCAGCTCCGACAGACGCAGGCCCGAGGAGTAGAGGAGCTCCATGATCGCCTTGTCACGCACACCTAAGCTGTCGTCACCGCGGAATTCCAGCAGGCGCGCCATCGAGTCGGCGTCGAGCGGGGTCGGCAGGCGCTTGCGCGCCTTGGGTGCCTGCACGTCGCCGGTGGGTTCGCGCGTGAGCGTCCCTTCGCGCAGCAGGTACCGGAACAGGCCGCGGCACGCGGACAGCCGGCGCTGGATGCTGCGTGCGCCCAGACCCCGGCGATGCTCGCGCGCGGCGAACATTCGCATGTGCTGCGAGTCGACCTGGTTCCAGTCGGTGATGCCCTGCGCCTCGCAGTAGTCGACCAGCGAGGCCAGGTCGCGGCCGTAATTGCTCGCCGTGTGCGGCGACAGCCGCCGCTCGTTGCGCAGGCTGGCGAGGTAGTGTTCGACGCCGCTTCGCAGCGGCCCGTCGCTCATGCCAGGCGCGCCATCACCGCTTCGGTCACGATCTCGCCGATGCGCACCAGGTAGTCGGTGCTCATCGTGGGCAGGTAGCGCTCGGTGTCGTGGCTGGCGATCGCGAGGATGCCCAGGGAACCCTTGTCGCCGAGCGGAACCAGGACGGTCGAGCCGACCTGGCTGCCTTCGCCGCCGAACAGGTATTCGCGCTGCGTGTCGCGGATCTGCCCGCTGCGCGGACGCCCCGACTCGAAGAACGTCTCGAAGATCTTCAGCTCGGGACTGCCGCGGGGCACGACGCGAACATGGGTGCTCTGCAGCGTGCCGAGGCTGGCCGCGGCCGGGTCGATGGCCAGCAGCACCCAGCGCGAGGCGCCGAAGTCCTCGCGCAGCGAGGTTTCCAGTGCCGCCAGCACGCCGGCGGCGTCGCGGGCGCGCAGCAGGCGCCGCGTGAGCCGATGGACGCGGTCGGAGATCGCGTCGTTGGCGCGGCCGTTCTCGATCAGCTCGTGCAGCTTGCGCTCCAGCACCGTGTGCTTGTCGCGCAGCACCAGCACCTGGCGCTCGACGAGCGAGATCGCCGCGCTGCCGCGCTGGTGCGGCAGCTTGATGCGCGCGAGCACGGCGCCGTGGCGCTCGAAGAAATCCGGATGCGCGACCAGGAAGTCCGCGATCTGGTCTTCGGCCAGCTGCGCGGGAGGTTCGGCACCACGAATCGGCTTGTTCATCTTTGAGACTCCGGCGACTGCACGCCTTCTACTTCGACCTGGCCTTCGTAGGCGGTTTCTGCGGGACCGATCAACCAGACTGGTTGCCCGGGCCCTGGCCAGCGCACCACCAGCCGTCCGCCGGGCACGTCCACGTTGACTTCCTCGGCCAGCGGCCCGTACCGCCGTCCCACGACGACTGCCGCGCAGGCGCCGGTGCCGCACGCCTGGGTTTCGCCGACTCCCCGTTCGAAGACGCGCAGCCGCACGTGATCAGGGGCGACGATCTCGAGAAATCCCACGTTCACGCGCCGCGGAAACCGGGGGTGATTTTCCACCGCAGGTCCGACGCTGTCCACGGGAGCTGCATCGACGCTCGGCACGCGGATGACCGCGTGCGGATTCCCGATCGAGACGGCCCCGAATTCGACGGGGCCCACCGCGGTGTCGATGGAATAGCTCGGTGCCGTCGCTGGCGCGTCAAAAGGCAGCGACTGCGGCTCGAAATCGGGTACGCCCATCGCGACGGCGACGAGGCCATCCGGCCGCAGCTGTGCCTGCACGATGCCGCCCGGGCTGTCCATGCGGAGCGGACGGTCGACTTCGCGGCGGCGGCTGGCCACCAGGCGCGCGATGCAGCGCGCGCCATTGCCGCACTGTTCCACTTCCGAGCCGTCGGCGTTGAAGACGCGGTAGTAGACGTCGGTGCCGGGGCGTCGTGGCGGTTCGAGCACCAGCGCCTGGTCGAACCCGATGCCGGTGCGGCGATCGCTCAGCCGTCGCAGTTCCTGCGGCGCCGGCACCGTTGCGGCCGCCGGCGCGTCGAAGACGATGAAGTCATTGCCGAGGCCATGCATCTTGGTGAAAGCGAGCCGGGTCATCCATGCAGGATACCCGAGAGGCATCACCCCCGCAGCGAGACGCGATCGACGTAGATGCAGCGATCCATCACGACTGTCATGCCGGCGGCCGCCGCGCGTGCCGCGGCCGGCTCGTTGATCACGCCCTGCTGCAGCCATAACGCGCCGAGACGCAGCCGGATGCATTCGTCGACGACGGCGTCGAGCTGCGCGGGACGACGGAACACGATGACGATGTCGATGCGGTCGCCCGCGGCCAGCGCGGCCGCTGCGGCCGCGATCGTGGGATACGCCGGCACGCCTTGCCACTCCTGCAGCGACGGGTTCACCGGCAGGATGCGGTAACCCAGCTGGCGCATCGACTGGCTGACGCCAAAACTCGGCCGCAACGGATCGTCCGAGAGGCCAACCACGGCTAGCGTGCGAGACCGATCGAGCAGCTCGCGGATCGCTCGCGGCGACGGATTCTGGAAGCGGCTCATGTCCTCATCCGCATCTCGGCGAGGCTCGCGAGCACGCCCGCCTGCAGCGTGGGGTATTGCAGGCGCACGCCCAGCTCCTCGCGCATGCGCCGATTCTCGACGAGTCGCGACTCGAGCAGGAACGAGAGCATCCCGGCCGGGATCACATTGCGCGCCTCGTCCTTGCTCACGAGCCGCGGTGGCGCGAGTCCGGCGGCCTGCGCGGTGAGGCGCAGGTAGGTGGTCGTGCTCGATGGGTCGCCATCCGTGACGTTGTAGACGCCTCGCGCGGCCGACGAGTCGATGGCTACCGCAATGGCTGCCGCGAGGTCGTCGACGTGGATGCGATTGCCGGGTCCGGCGTCCTCGTCGCGCAGCGCAGGCTCGTTACGAGCGAGGCGCTCGAGCGGCAGGCGGTGCGGGCCGTAGATGCCCGGCACGCGCAGTATCACGCAACGGACGCCACGCGCTGCGCACCAGGCCCAAGCCATGCTTTCGGCCGCGACCCGCCGGCGCGAGCGATCGTTACCAGGGGCGACGGGTGTCGTTTCGTCGACGCGCGCGCCACCCGCGCCGCCGTAGACGCCGGTCGTGCTGATATAGACGAACACCTCCGGCGCGCTCGCGCCGAGACGGGACAGGAACGTCTCGAGGCGGGGATCTGTCACGCCTGCGTCCGGCGGCGGCGCGAGGTAGACGATCGCCGCGTGGTCGGCGGCCGTTGCCAGTGCGGATTCCAGGCCGGTCGCTGCGGCATCGTCGAGATCGACGCGCAGCGTGTGCACCCCCGCGGCCTCGAGCGCGGCCTGCGATTGCGAGGAGCGCACGATCGCGAGCACGCGACGGCGACCCGCCTCGCGCCGCGCAAGGCGTGAACCGACGTAACCGCAGCCCACGATCAGGCATGATAGGGGCGCATCCATGCCACAAGGATACGCGAACAGGGCTCGATCGCCTTCGCCCCGAGCCGGAGTCTGACAACGTCGATGCCACAGGTGACGATCGTGCCCACGGGCGAGCGCTTTGCCGCGGACGCCGGAGAATCCCTGCTGGCGGCTGCCCTGCGCGCGGGCCTCAATCTGCCGCATAGTTGCAAGGGTGGGCACTGCGCATCGTGCCTGGCGCGGCTGATCACGGGCGAGACGTCCTATCCGACGCCCACGCTCCCTGCCGGTATCACGCCCGCCGAGGCGGCGGACCGCTTCGTCCTGCTGTGCCAGGCGCAGGCCGTCACCGACGTCACGATCGAGACCCGCGAGATGAAGTCCGCGCCCGAAGCGGAGGTCAAGAGCCTGCCCAGCCGCATCGATCGGATGGAAAAGCTCGCCGATGACGTGATGGCCGTGTTCCTCAGGCTGCCGGCAGTCGAAGACCTGCACTATCGCGCGGGGCAGTACATCGACTTCATCCTCTCGGGCGGCCGCCGGCGCAGTTTCTCGTTGGCGAGCGCTCCCGCGGACGGCCGCCTGCTCGAAGTCCACGTGCGGCGAGCGTCGTCGAGCGGCTTCACGGGGCAGCTGTTCGACACGATGCGCGAGGGCACGCTGCTGCGCATCGAGGGCCCGCTCGGACAGTTCTGGTTTCGGGGCGACTCGCCCCGTCACGCCGTGCTGATCGGCGGCGGCACGGGGTACGCGCCGTTGCGGGCGATGCTGCGGCAGTTGCTCGCAGCCGGCGACCGGCGGCCGCTCACGCTGTACTGGGGCGCGCGCACGCCGGCGGACCTGTACGAGCACGAGTGGCTGACGCATCTCGCGAACACGCGACCGGCGTTCTCGTATCGCCCGGTCCTGTCCGATGCGGAGGCAGCAACGTGGGCGGGCCGCACGGGTCTCGTGCACGAGTCGGCGCTCGCCGACTTAGGCGACGATCTCGCGCAGTATGACGTGTACGCGAGCGGACCGCCGGCGATGGTGGAGGCGATCCGGCACTCGTTCATCGAGCGGGGATTGCCGCGGGGGCAGCTCTTCTTCGACTCGTTCGATTACGCGCCCGACACGCTCGCCGCGATGCGCAAGTCCGACGGGGCGTAGCGCGGGCGCTGCGTCAGCCGCGCATTCAGGCTGCGAGAAGATGAGTGGGCGACTTTTGGCCGCGCTGCCCGACGCAGCCATCCCATGGGACTCGAAAGGCACGCCGTGAATACGTTGCTGTAGGCTCGCACGCGCCGTCCATGGCGCGTGACGGCCTTTCGAATCCCACGGGATGGCCGCATCGGTGCAGCGGGCACGATCGCCTCAGCGCATTTCGCGCGCGAGAAATCGACTGCTTTTGTGCAGCACACGCGCTCGCTCGTGGAGTTGCGCTCACAGCCATGATTGGGTCGCGTCGGCCGCAGCCTCTGCTGACGCCGGTCGGAGGACGCGGCGGTCGCCGTTGCCTCGACGGGGCTTGTGCGACGAAGTGCGCTGCCCAAATACACAACGTACTTTCGGCACGGGCTGATCCCGGTCTTGCAGATGGGGAAGGCCGTCACGCGCCATGGACGGCGCGTGCGAGCCTACAGGGACGTATTTACGGCGTGCCTTCCCCATCTGCAAGACCGGGATCAGCCCGTGCTGGGAGCGCGAATTCATTCTTGGCAGCTACCGCCGCCGCAACCGCACCCGAGGCAAGGCCGGCCGCCGCCCGACCGACCGCGTGAGACTGTCGCGAAGGACGGAGCGCGCTCGCTCGCCTTCACCGAGCTGCTCGAGCAGCTCGGCATACAGCAGGCTGTTCTCGGCCGACGGCTTGCGCGCCAGCGAGGCCTCGAGATAGCTGCGTGTCTTGCCGATCAGCTCGGCATGCAGTGCGAGCCGCGCGCAGGTGGCCAGCAGGTCCGGATCCTCGGGCGCCTTGCGCAGCCACTGCTCCGCGCGATCGAGTGGCGAGAGCGCATCAGCCAGCGCCAGCTCGCCGTACAGCCGCACCAGCTGCGGCTCGAGCCGATCGTCCATGGCTTCGCGCAGCACCTTCTCGGCGGCAATCGGCTCGCCCGCGCCGATCAACGCGCGTGCATAGGTAGCGATGGCCTGCGGCAACTTTCGCGTCGAGCGCGGCACGTCCGCCCAGGCCGCGTGGGCTTTCGCCGCCTCGCGCTGCTCGCCGGCGGCACGCACCTCCTCGAGCTGCACCTGCGCCAGGATCTCGTTGACCTGCGTCTCCGGCAGTTTTTTCGCGCTACGCAGTCGCGGTGCGAGCGCGCGCAACTGCTCGCCGCGGCCCAGCTTCTGGCACAGGCGCGCCATCAATTCGAGCCCGCGCGAATTGAGGTCGCCCGATGCGTCGAGCTGCTCCAGCGTCTGCAGCGCCGCGGCATCCTGCCCGCGCCGCATTTGCATCTCAGCCAGCGTCACGAGCGCCGCCGCGCGCTCGCCGGGCGCAGCTTCCTGGGCCAGTGCCAACCATTCGTCACGACGGTCGATGGCGTCCTGCAGGTCCGCTGCGCGAGCGGCGACAAGATAATTGACTGCCGCCGAATCCGCCTCGGGTGCCGCGCGCGACAGCAGTTCTTCCGCGCTGCGCCACCGGCCGGCCGCGAGATCGAGCAGCCCGCGCTGGGTATCATCACGCGCGCGACGACGGCGCCGCTCCGCGCGCAGCGCGGCGAGCCTGCGCTTTGCGTTCAGCGACCCGAGCACCGCCCGCGTCAGGAAATACAGGCCCACCAGCAGCAGCAGGAAGACGGGCACCGTGGTCTCGAACAGCGAACGGCCAGCGCTGATCGCCACGTAGCCGGGATCGTCCAGCACGAGGTGGGCGAAGAGGCCACCGCCGACCAGGGCCGTCGCGACGAGAACGCTACCCCTCATGGCTGCTGTCGCGGCGTACTCGAACGGATGACCCGTTGCAGCAGCTGCGCGGCGGCGCCGATCTCGGGCACCGCCGGGTCGATGTCGATTGCAGCCAGCTGTTCGAGCTCCGCGCGCGCCAAACCGACGGCCTCGTCACCCGTGTCAAATGACTCGTCGAGCAGGTCGAGCGCAGAGCGCAACGCATGGGAGTACGCATTGCGGTCCTGCTGCATGGCGGCGATGCGGGCTGCGAACAGCTGGACCTCGAGCTGCTGCCGTCGCAGCGACTCTTCCTCGCGCGTGACGAGGCGCGAGCGCGACGGATCGACGCGCCGATACGAGAACAGGTCGGACCACGCCTGCTGCAGCCGTCGTCCGGCACGATCGAACGCGCCCATCGGTTGGTCGGCGGGCGCGGGCTCCAGCCGGCGTGCCGTCGCGACCGGCATGCCGAGCAAGCGGAACGAAGGCACGGCCGCTTCGATCGCGGTCAGCTTATTGAGGACCGCAGACGTGTCGGGTACGTCGACGGCGCGCAGTGTCGCCAGTTCGCGCGCGAGCTGCGCACGTACCTCGGCGACGGCCGGATCGGAGACCGTGGCCAGACGGGCATCGGCCGATTCGAGCGCGGCGATGGCCGTCGGCACGTCGTGCTCGAGGCGCAGGCGACGTGCGCCGAGTTCCAGCAAGTACAGCGCCTCGGCGCGCACCCAGGTGCGCTGCGGTGCGTCGGTACGCGCGCGCAGCTCCGCCACGCTCTGCCCGATCTCACCGAGTTGCGCCGGAATCTCGCCCAGTGAACGGATCTGCGCGCGGACCTGTTCCTTCGACTGCTGCAGTTGCATGTCGACGGCCGTGATCTGCGACGCGAGGCGATCCTGCGTCGCACGCAGCTCGCTGACCTGGCCGCGCACGCGATCGATGCGCTCGTCGAACTGGCCGAAGCGCCAGTGCGCGTAGGCAGCCAGCAGCAACGCGAGGCCGCCCACGGCGATCAGCATCGGGCTCGTCCCGTTGCCGGTCCGGCGCGAGTTCAGATCGGAAGTCAGGGATTCGATTTCGTTGGTCATCGCGACACGCGGGCCATCCAGGCCGGCCCGCGAATGCTAACACGCGACCGTGCGCTATCCGGCGGCCGCGGCCCGCACGAGGGCGGCGATCATGACTTCGTCTTCCGCGGTGGCCGCCTGCGTGACGGGGCCGGTCCAGTCCTGGCGCATGGCTTCGAGGGCAACCCGCGATCCCGGCACGACGAGTGGCTGGCGACGCAGGGCTTCGGCATCGCCGGCCGCGACGTGCTCGAGCAGCGCGCGCAGGATCTCGGCGCTGGTGACCGTGACGACCACGCGACGGCCGCTGGCCAATGCCTCATGCAGGGCGGCGACCGCCGCGGGCTCGGGCTCCACGACCACGCGCCGATACACTTCGAGTTCGAGCACCGTGGCGCCGCGCACGCGAAGTTCGCTTGGCAGCAGGTCCCGCCCACCTGCGCCTTTCACCAGCAGCACGCCGCGGCCCGCGATCTGCGCGAACTCCGGCAGCGCGAGCAGGCCCTCGGATGTCGCATTCCCGGGTCGCGCGTCCACGCGCAGGCCTGCCTGCTCCAGCGCCCGTGCCGTGGCGCGACCGATCGCCGCATGCTTCGCGGCGAGTGGCCGCGCGAAGTTCGCGAGCGCCAGCGAGACGGCATTGGTGCTGGTGAAGATGGCCCAGTCCCAGTTTCGCTGCTGCAGTTGCTCGGCCGTTGCCGGTGCGAGCGCCAGTGGCTCGATCAGCAGCGTGGGGTAGGCAAGACAGTGGGCGCCGGCCGTCGTCGCCAGTTCGATGAACCGGGCCGACTGCGCGGCCGGTCGCGTCACGACGACGGTGGTGCCGTCGAGCGTCCGGCTCACGGCGTGGCGGCGGCCTCCTGCCGCAGTCGCTCGAGCAGCGCCTCGGCACCGGCCGCCTGCATGCGGCGCGCGAGATCGCGGCCGAGCGCTTCCGCGTCGGCGTCGGCGCCCGTCAGCTGGTCGCGATACGTCTCGCTGCCATCCGGCGCGCCGATGAAGCCGTGCACCGTGAGCTGCGAGCCTTCGAGCACCGCGTGCGCGGCGATCGGCGAATGGCAGCTGCCGCCCAGCGTTGCGGCGAACGCGCGCTCGGCCACCAGTCGCGTGAAAGAGTCCGCATGGTGCAAAGCCGCGAGCGCGGCGCGGCTGCGCTCGTCGTCGCTGCGGCACTCGATGCCAATCACGCCCTGGCCCACGGCCGGCAGCGACAGCTGCAGGCTGAGCTCCTGCGTAACGTGGTGTCCGATCCCGAGGCGTTCGAGGCCCGCGCAGGCGAGCAGGATCGCATCGAGGTCGTCTTCCTCGAGCTTGCGCAGGCGCGTGTCGACGTTGCCGCGCAGCAGCTCGAGCTGAAGGTCGGGCCGTGCGTGGCGCAGCTGCGCCTGCCGGCGTGGGCTCGACGTGCCGACGCGCGCGTTGCGCGGCAGGTCCTCGAAGCGCCGGTGCCGGCTCGAGATGAACGCATCGAGCGGGTTCGCGCGCGGCAGCACGGCGACGATCGCAAAGCCCGGCGGCAGTTCGCTCGGCACGTCCTTCATCGAGTGCACGGCGATGTCGGCGCGATTCTCCTGCATCGCCACCTCGAGCTCCTTGACGAAGAGACCCTTGCCGCCGACTTCGGCCAGCGCACGGTCGAGCACGCGATCGCCCTGCGTCGTCATGGGCACCAGTTCGACGGGCAGGTCGGGATGGGCCGTGCGCAGCAGGGCCTGCACATGCTCGGCCTGCCACATGGCCAGCTTGCTGCGACGGGTCGCGATACGGAGGGGCGTATTCGACAAGATCTCGACTCCTGCGGAGCCGCGGCGGCGGCTCATTCCTTGTTTGCTGCGGGGGCCAACGCCTCGGTCGTGAAGCGGAACAGCGCCACCAGCAGGCCCAGCACGATTGGCCCCAGGAAGAGGCCGACGAAACCGAACGCCGACAGCCCGCCCATGACGCCGATGAAGACCGCAAGCGTAGGCACTTCGACGCGGCCGGAAATCAGGATTGGCCGCAGGAAGTTGTCGACGCTGCCGACCGCGATGATGCCCCATCCGGCGATGAACAGGGCGTAGCCGGGGTGGCCCTGCAGCGCCAGCCACAGGGCCGCCGGCACCCAGATGATCGCCGTGCCCACCACCGGCACCAGCGCGAACAGGGCACCCAGCACGCCGAAGACGAGCGGCGACGGCAGGCCGGCAATGGCGAAGCCGATGCCCAGCAGGAAGCCCTGCACCAGGGCCGTCAGCCCGATGCCCATGAAGACCGCGCGAGTCACGTCGATCAGGTGCCGCCACAACTTGCCGCGCAGCCTGGACTCGATCGGCAGCATGCGCACAACCGCTTCGGCGAACCGCGGGCCGTCGCGCAGCACGAAGAACAGCACGAACAGCATCAGGATGAAATTGACGAGCGTGCCGACGGCACCGAGGACCATGGAACCGCCGGAGGACGCGACCACCTCGAGCATGCGCCGCGCCCCGGTGACGACCCATGCCTCGATCTGGCTCAGTGAAATCCCGGCCGTGGACTCGAGCCAGTGCAGTGGCCTCGCCAGCAGCGGAACGCGCGCGAGATCGAGCCCGGAGGAGCGCAGTGCAGAGGTGTCGATGTGCCCGACCAGCTGCGAGGCCTGCGCGGCAACCGCGCCTCCGATCGCGATCAGCGGCAGCAGCACCAGCAGCACCACGCCCGCCGTCATCACCCCGGCCGCGACGCGCGGACGGTTGCCGAGCCGGGCCGACAGCCGCGACGTCAGGGGCGCGAGCAGTGAGCCGATCAGCGCAGCCCAGACCAACGGTTGCCACAGCGGCTCGACGATGCGCCAAACGAGATACGCGAGCACCGCCGCGAGCAGCAGCACGCCGACCCGCGTGTAGAACGCGCCGCGCGAACTTTCGCGTGGTTCGGGCAGCGTGATCGTCGACTCGCCGATGTCGTCGCCTGGTGCGTTCATGTCACTGCCCGGTGCGGAGCTGGCGCAGGGCGTCGGCGGCATGGCGCCGGCTCACCTGCAGTGATTCGTCGCCTTCCGTCAGCCGCACCAGCAACTGGCCTTCCGGGCTGCGTTCCACGGCGCGCACGTACTGGCGCGCGACCAATGAATTGCGATGGATGCGAATGAAGTCCGGCGCGAATTCCTGCTCGAGCGCGCGCAGCGACTCGTCGATCAGTTCGCGGCCGCCGCGGTGTCGCATCGTCACGTACTTCTGGCCCGCGTTGAAGTAGAGCACATCCGCGACGGGCACCAGGCGCAGATGTTCGCCCAGTCGCGCGCTGATCTGCAGGCGGCGGCGGCCCAGCTGCGAGTTCTCGGCAATGCGCGCGAGCTGCGGGCCCGCGATGCGCGCCGCGTGCCGCACCGCGCGCTCGAGCTTCTCGCGTCGCACGGGCTTGAGCAGGTAGCCGACCGCCTCGGCTTCGAAGGCCGCGACCGCATACTCATCGTAAGCGGTCGTGAAAATCACCGCGGGCGGGTCGTCGAGCAGGCGCAGGTGGCGCGCGGCCTCGATGCCGTCCATGCCTGGCATGCGCACGTCGAGCAGCACGACATCCGCGTCGAGCACGGCGCATCGCTCGAGCGCCTCGACGCCGTTCGCCGCCTCGCCGACGACCATGACGTCGCCGAGTTCCTCGAGCATCCGGCGCAGGCGCTCGCGGGCGGGCGCCTCGTCGTCGACGATCAGCGCTCGCAGCTTTTCGGTGGCGGCGGGGGCGGTGGGGTGTTCTTGCATGCGCGGGTCCGGATTGTCCGGCGGACCGGGCCGTGTGTCACGGTTGCAAGGTCAAGGTGTCGGTGAGGCCGGGCCAGGCGCTGCCGGGCCCGGGCTCGAATCGCGGAAAGCGCAGGCGCACCGTGTAGCGATCGCCACCGTCCTCGACCTCGACGGACGACCGGCCGGGAAAGGCCAGTTCAAGCCGCTGGCGGATGTTGTCCAGCGCGATCCGGTGCCCGCGGCGCGGCGCGGGGGTCGGCGTAACGGGTTTCGGATTGGACACCTCGAGCAGCACCTGCCCCTCGTCAAGGCGGCCCCGCACCTCGACGATGCCGCCATCGGGCAGGGGTTCGATGCCGTGTCCGATCGCGTTCTCGAGCAGCGGCTGCAGCAGCAGGCTCGGCACGACGCACAGCGGCGGCAAGCCCGCCACGTCCCAGCGGACCTGCAGCCGCGGCCCCAGCCGCAGCTGCTCGATGCGCTGGTACGTCTGCGCCAGCTCGATCTCCTCCTCCAGCGTGAACTGCGTGCGGGAATCGCTGAGGTTGACGCGGAACAGGTCGGAGAGGTCCTCGATCGCCGCTTCGGCCTGCGCCGGGTTCGAGCGCGTGAGCGCGGCGATCGTATTCATGCTGTTGAACAGGAAATGAGGACGGATGCGGGCCTGCAGCGCACGGATGCGCGCACGCGCCTCGAGTTCGACCGAGCGCCGCCATTGCTGCGTCACGTAGAAGTACCGCAGCGCCAGGCCGCCCACCACCGCGGTGATCAGCATGTTGGGCAGCACGAAGAGCCACAGCGAGCGCGGCAGCAGCTCACCGACCGGACCCAGTCGCGCAACCGAGTAATGGCCCAGCAGGTAGACCGCCCCGGAGAGCAGGCCCACGGTGCCGATCAGCAGCGCCATCGCCCACGCGATGCCGCCGCGCAACGACATGGCCGCGAGCGAGCGTCGTGCGCGGCAGAGCACGGCGGCACAGAGCAGCCCGGCCCAGAGCAGGAAGGCGGTCGTGCGCGCGAGATCGAACCAGAATCCTTCCTCGCCGGGATGCCGAGCGAGCGACAGCACGAAGCCCACGAGTGTCGCGATCAGCACGATCGCGAGGACGGCGCGCGCCTCGCAGAAGTCAGGCAGGAAATAGTCGCGTGGCTCGTCGCGACCGCGGTCCGGCGCGGCGGCCGGCCCGCTCATGCGGGTTTGCGCGCGCTGTCGCCCCGGGCTGCAGCGTCGACAAAAAGCGCGTCCTTGAGGCGGAAGAGCACCGAGATGTCCTCATCGCCGTGGCCCCGTGCGATCAGTTCGCGGTACTGCTCGAGCGTGGTCTCGACGACCGGCAACTCGACGCCGAACTGCGCCGCCATTGCGTGACAGATACGCAGGTCTTTTTCGTGCAGGCGCACCCGGAAGCCGGCCGGGAAGGCATCACGCACGACGTTCGGCGCGCGGTTGACGAAATACCAGCTGGAGCCGGCGCCCTTGCCGAGCGTCTCGATCAGCTGCGGCAGCGGCAGTCCCTGCGCCTTGGCGAACGCCATCGCTTCGGCGACAGCCTGGATGACGCCGGCGCACATGATCTGGTTGGTGGCCTTCGCCGCCTGGCCCGCGCCGCTCGCGCCGAAATGCGTGATCGTGCGACCCATCGCCTGCAACACGGGCTGCGCGCGTGCAAAAGCCAGTTCGGTGCCGCCGGCCATGATCGCGAGCGTCCCGTTTGCCGCGCCTTCGACTCCGCCGCTGACCGGGGCATCGAGGAACGCCGCGTCTTTGGCCGCCAGCCGCCGCGCGGCCTCGCGTGCCGTGTCGGCGCTGACCGTCGAGCAGTCGATGACGAGCGCGTCCGGGCGCAGGCCCGGCAGCAACGCGTCGACGACTTCGAGCACGTCGGTGTCCGCGCTGACGCAGAGCACGATGACGTCGCACTCGCGCGCGAGCGCGGCCGGATTGGTCGCCGCGAATACGTTCAGCTCGGCGGCAAGGTCCTGGGAGCGTGCGGTCGTGCGGTTCCAAACGGCACGCAACAGTCCCGCGCGGTGCAGGTTGCGCGCCATGCCCCGGCCCATGGCGCCGAGGCCGGCGAAGCCAACGGTCAGTTGCGTCACGGAATCATTGACCCGCGCAGAACTCGTCCATGGCCTTCTTGGTCGATGCGCGCGCCTCGTCGATCTCCCTGGAGTCGAGGTAGCGGCGCTCACCTTCTTTATCGCCCGGCTCGTACAGACGCTGCGCGGTCATCACCTGCTCGTAGCGCGCACGCGCTTCGATGCAGCGCTTCGCCCTGTCGGCCGCGGTGAGCTCATTGGCCTGCTGCGCCGCGGCCGCCTGTTTCGCGGCATCGGCCTTGGCCTGTTCCGACGCAGCGTTGGCCTGCATCTTCTCGTCATACTGCCGCTGCACTTCGACCTTGTCGGTGCTGCGGGTCGCGACGTTGACCTTCTGTGCCGGCAGGCTCTCGGGCCGGTCCGTGTAGACCGTGTTGCCCCGGGCGTCCTTGGTCTTGAACACTTCGCTGGCCTGCGCCGTGACGGCCACGGCGAGTGACGCGATGAGCAGCAGGATTCGATGCATGGCCGCCTCCGGATACAAGGGGTTAGGGGTTAGGGGTTAGGGGTTAGTCGGAAGAGTGCAGCGCACCTTGCTCGACTAGCCACTAGCCACTAACCACTTGCGACCCCAAGTCTAGCAGCCGAGGCGCCCCGGCAAACGCCCGAGGGGCCTCCCAAACCCGACCCAGTTCAAGGATTTAGCGCAAAAAAAGCGGGCGCCGAGGCGCCCGCAAGTGGGGGAGAGGACGGCCGGGCCAGGAACCGGCCGCCTCCACAGACACCGGGTCAGTCAATCAATTGTAGGCACGCTCGCCATGCGACACCGTGTCAAGGCCTTCGCGCTCGGCCTCTTCCGTGACGCGCAGGCCGATCACGAGATCGATCAGCTTGAAGGCCACCACCGCGACCACGCCCGACCACACCAGTGCGGTCATGACGCCCCACAGCTGCGCCTTGAACTGCGCGCCCATGTCGTACGGGGCGACCGCGTTGGCGACGTAGTCGTAGACGCCCGTACCGCCCAGGGCCGGATCGCAGAACACCGCGGTGAGCAGGGCGCCCACGATGCCACCGACGCAGTGCACCCCGAACACATCGAGCGAGTCGTCGTAGCCGAGCGCCTTCTTCAGGCCCACCACCGCGTAGAGGCAGAGAAGCCCGGCGATGATGCCGATCGCGATCGCGCCCATCGGACCCACCCAGCCGCAGGCCGGCGTGATGGCGACGAGACCGGCGACGGCGCCCGAGGCCGCGCCGAGCATCGTCGGCGTACCGCGATGCACCCATTCGGCGAACGACCAGGCCAGCGCCGCCGCCGAGGTCGCCAGGATCGTGTTGGCGAACACCATGCTGGTGAAGCCGTTCGCTTCCAGCCCTGAGCCGACGTTGAAGCCGAACCAGCCCACCCACAGCAATGAGGCGCCGATCATGACCATCGGCACGTTGTGCGGAGGCATCGCGGAGGAGCCGAAGCCGATGCGCTTGCCGACCATGATCGCGCCGACCAGGCCCGCGATACCGGCGTTGATGTGAACCACCGTGCCGCCCGCGAAGTCGAGCGCGCCTTTCTGGAACAGGAAGCCCGCCGTCTCGAGCGCTGCCGCGCCGGCGGCAGCGTCGGTGTAGGCGTCGGGGCCCGCCCACCACCAGACCATGTGCGCCATTGGCAGGTACGCGAACGTGAACCAGATCACCACGAACAGCAGCACTGCGCTGAACTTGATGCGCTCGGCGAAGGCGCCGACGATCAGGGCCGGCGTGATGCAGGCGAAGGTGAGCTGGAAGATGAACCACGTGAACTCGGGGATATAGACGCCCTTGCTGAACGTGGCCGCGATCGCGCTCGAGTCGAGCCCCTGCAGGAACAGCCGGTCGAAGCCGCCGATGAAGGCGTTGCCATTGGTGAACGCGAGGCTGTAGCCGTAGATCGCCCACAGCAGCGAAACCAGGCAGAACGTCATGAAGACCTGCATCAGCACTGACAGCACGTTCTTCGAGCGCACCATGCCGGCGTAGAAGAGCGCGAGGCCGGGGATCGTCATCAGGATGACGAGGACCGTCGAGGTCATCATCCAGGCCGTGTCGCCCTTGTCGGGCACGGGGGTGTCCTGGGCAAACCCCAGGACAGGCGCGAGCAGCGCGCCGAGTGCTAGCGCGGCGGCCCACGGGCGGCTTGGCACGGCGGTCAAGGTCTTCACTGGTGTGGTCTCCTGTCGATGAAGGGGGTAGGGTGCGAGCGCGACCTAGACGGCTTCGGCGCCGGCCTCGCCGGTGCGGATGCGCACGGCCTGGTCGAGCTGGGTCACGAAAATCTTGCCGTCACCGATCTTCCCGGTGCGGGCGACGTTGGTGATGGCCTCGATCACCTGCTCGACGATGGTGTCGTCGACGGCGATTTCGATCTTGGTCTTGGGCAGGAAGTCGACGCGGTACTCGGCGCCGCGATAGAGCTCGGTGTGGCCACGCTGCCGGCCGAAGCCCTGCACCTCGGTGACGGTCACGCCCTGCACGCCGATGTCGGCGATCGCCTGGCGTACCTCATCGAGCTTGAAGGGCTTGATGACGGCGGTGATGAGCTTCATCCGGGTCTCCCTGAGCGGCCCGCGTGGCCGCGCTTGAACGTCGGAGACCCTCAATGCAGATTCCGTGCCACGCCCAAAGGCGCGCGGAGACTGGCCACTCCCGCTGCCGTCCGCACCAAGTTGGCGCGTGCCGGGCCGCTGCTGCTTCAGTACGGAGCGACCGCGGCTGTTGCCTTAAACTATCCTCTGGCCCCTAGCCCCTGGTCACTACCGCCATGGCATTCGACCCGCGCCTGATCGACGACCTGGCCCGCCGCCTCGCGGGTGCCGTGCCCGAGAACGTGTCCGCGCTGCGGCGCGACCTCGAGCAGAACTTCAAGGGGGTGCTGCAGGCGCAGCTCGCCCGGCTCGACCTGGTGACTCGCGAGGAATTCGATGTGCAGGCCAACGTGCTGCGGCGGACACGGGAGAAACTTGCGGCGCTGGAGCAGCGGCTGGCCGAACTCGAGGCTGGCAAGCCGACCTGAATCATCCGCTGGCAGTGCAGGGCTGGTCACCGGGCATGCATGTGGTCACGGGCAACTGTCAGCGCCTGGCACCTTGCCCGCCAACAGCAGGAAATTGCCGAACGGGCCCATGTTTCCCATCGCCTCGCCGTAGGGACCGCTGAACGACAGGCGCCCAAGCATCATGGCTTTCATTGCGCCGTACTTGCCGGCGCCCATCTCCTGCCAGTGCTTGCTGGTGGCGTGCATGACGTAGTCCGCACCGCGGTCCAGTTCGTGCGTCTGCACGGGCCCCCCATAGATGCATTGCGCCTTGCCCTCCTGCAGCGCCACGCGCAGTTCGACCGTCGGCTTGTCGCCACAATCCGAGCGATAGACCTGCAGTACCTTGTAGCCACGGCCTTTGTCATTCTTGATCCACCCGCTGTCGACCAGGTCCCTGGTCAGGACCGGATCGGCGTTCCAGGCCGCGCAGGCGGCGGGCCCCCATTCCCCCGACATGAATGCGGGTTCGGCGGACTGTGCGGTGGAGCCGACGAGCGACGCCGCGAAAGCAAGTCCCAAAGCGACCGACACCGATGGCGGTTGGCGGGGAAAGCGGGGCGACGTAGGACGGGGATTGCGCGTCATGGCTGGATTCCTCGGGGAATGCGGATGGACCCGACCGCCTCTGTAGCACGCCCGCGCCAATAAATGAATACTTTCTAATATGTCGGCTGGCCGCCGCCCGCGTCCTGACGTCATCCCGGGCCGCGAGCTTGTGTAATCAAGCACAATCGATAGCATTCGACTGATGCGCCGGGATCCACTTCGCTGCAAGGACAGCCGGGCTGCGTCATGGCCATGACCGCCGTGCGCCTCGGCTTGCGCGACAACCTGGCGCAGTTCTCCCTGCTCGTCGTAGTCAATGCTTTCGTGGGCGCGATGGTCGGTATGGAGCGATCCATCCTGCCGCCAATCGCCGAACAGGAATTCCACCTGGTGGCGAAGACGGCGGTGCTCTCGTTCATCGTCGTCTTCGGCGTATCCAAGGCGCTGACGAACTACCTCGCAGGACGTCTGTCCGACCGATTCGGTCGCAAGCACGTGCTGGTGGCCGGCTGGATCGTCGCGGCGCCGGTGCCGTTCCTGCTGATGTGGGCGCCGACCTGGTCATGGGTGCTCGTGGCCAATGCGCTGCTTGGCGTCAGCCAGGGTCTCACCTGGTCGACGACAGTGATCATGAAGATTGACCTGGCAGGCCCGAGGAATCGAGGACTGGCCATGGGGTTCAACGAGTTTGCGGGTTACTTCGCCGTCGCGGCCAGCGCGCTCGCAACCGGATACATCGCCGCGCACTACGGTCTGCGTCCCGAGCCTTTCTATCTCGGCGTCGTATTCGTCGCAGCGGGTCTGCTGCTGTCGATCCTGCTGGTGCGCGAGACGGCGCATCACGCTGCGCATGAGTCGAAGCTGCACGGCGAGCTTGCGTCGCACGAGTTGCCGAGTCAGCGCGAGATCTTCTGGCGCACGACGCTCACCGATCGAAATCTCTCGAGCGTCAGCCAGGCCGGTCTCGTCAACAACCTGAACGATGGCATGGCCTGGGGACTGTTCCCGTTGTTCTTCGTTGCCGCCGGCATGAACTTCGAGCAGATCGGCACGCTCGCGGCGATCTACCCGGCGACCTGGGGCGTCATGCAACTCTTAACGGGCGCCTGGTCCGACCGGGTCGGGCGGAAGTGGCTCATCGCCGCGGGCATGTGGGTTCAGGCCCTCGGCATCGGGGTCGTGGTGCTGGCGGGCGGCTTTGCCGGCTTCGCGTCCGGGGCCGCGCTGCTCGGCGTCGGCACGGCAATGGTTTATCCGACGCTGCTGGCGGCGATCGGCGACGTCGCCCATCCCTCGTGGCGGGCATCGTCCGTCGGCGTGTACCGTCTCTGGCGCGACCTCGGCTACGCCGTCGGGGCGCTGCTCGCTGGCGTTACGGCTGATGCCTTCGGATTGCCGGCCGCCCTGTGGGTCGTTGCGGCGCTGACGTTCGTCTCCGGCCTGGTAGTGGTTCTGCGCATGACTGAGACGCTGCGCGGTGCGCCGGCAGATTCCGCTGCAGGAGCTTGAACCGCCGCCGGCGAGCCTGCGGCGGCAATCTTTCAGGGCAGGTTGCGCCACGACCCGGCATTCAGGACACGGCTGAAACCCTGACGGAGCAGCCTGCGGCGCGCAATTCCGCTGCGTGTACCGGACGCGCAGCAGACGATGACCCATCGGTTCGGATCAAGCGCCTTCACGCCCTCGGCAAGATCCTGCAAGGGAATATTCACGCTCCCTGAAGCATGTCCGGCCGCGAATTCGCCTGGCGTGCGCACGTCCACGACCTGGGCTCCATCCTGCAGCAGCGCGGGAATTCGCCTGCGCACAAGGATCGAAGAGAGGATGCGCCAGGCGAAATACGCGAGGATCACGCCCAGAAGCAGATTGTCAGCCGACATTGCCATTCCTCCATTCGCATTCGCGCCGGTCGGCGGCCGACTCTAAGTCGGCGGCATCGCGCGTAGGTGTTTTTACCGAGGCGATCACCATTGCTTGAAGCTAGTCTATATTAGAAATGTCTAATTAGCGCAGTGCAGGAAAGTGTCCATGAATCGCATTTCGCGCCGGCGATTTCTCAAGATCGCCGGGTTCGGCGCCGGGGCCGCCGCGCTGGCTGCCGCCTCCACCCGGCCGTTGAGCGGTGCGATGCCTGCGGGCCCGGCCGGTGTCCGCACCGTTCCTACGTATTGCGACATCTGCTTCTGGAAGTGCAACGCCGTTGCGCACGTGCGCGACGGACGATTGTGGAAGATCGTCGGCAACCCGGACGATCCGCTGAGCCAGGGCCGGCTGTGTCCCCGCGGCACCGGCGGCATCGGCGCCAGTATCGACCCAGATCGGCTACGCGCGCCGCTGCTACGGCACAAGGCGCGCGGCGAGGAAAAGTGGGTCGAGGTCACCTGGGACGAGGCGCTCGGCTACATCGCCGAACGCATGCAGACGATCAAGGCGAAATTCGGACCGGAAGCGCTCGCTCTGTTCAGCCACGGCATCGGCGGGACGTTCCTCAAGCATACCCTCAGGGCTTACGGCATCACCAACAGCGCGGCCCCTTCGTTTGCACAGTGCCGAGGCCCGCGCGATGTGGGTTTCAACCTGACCTTCGGCGAGGAGATCGGATCGCCCGAGCGTACCGACATCCGCAATGCGCGCTGTCTGGTTCTGATCGGCTCGCACCTCGGCGAGAACATGCACAATACCCAGGTGCAGGAGTTCGCGGAGGCGAACGGCAACGGCGCGACGATCATCGTGGCGGACCCACGATTCTCTATTGCGGCGAGCAAGGCCAAGCACTACCTGCCCGTGAAGCCGGGAACGGATCTCGCGCTGCTGCTCGCATGGATGAACGTCCTGGTAACCGAGGGCCTGTACGACACGGACTACGTCACGCAGCACGGCTTCGGCTTCGAGTACTTCAAGGCCGAGCTGGCGCAGTACACGCCGGAATGGGCTTATCCGGAGACCGGGATCGCGCCCGAGATCATCCGTGCCACGGCGCACGAAATGGCACTCCACCGTCCCGCGACGCTGGTGCACCCAGGTCGCCATGCCACGTGGTTCGGCGACGACACGCAGCGCAGCCGTGCCATCGCGCTGCTCAATGCGTTGCTCGGCAGCTGGGGCCGCAAGGGCGGCTTCTATTACCCGTCGAGCATGGACGTACCCGACTATCCGTATCCGCCGTACCCGAAGTCGGAGCGCGGCAAAGTCGACAATCCGGACCGGCGCTTTCCTTTCGCCACGGAAGCCATCACCACGGGCATCCGCGAGGCCACGATCACCGGTGAGCCGTATCCGATCAAGGGCTGGTTCGTGTACGCAACCAACCTGATCCATGCCATGCCGAACCAGGAGGAAACGATCCGCGCCATCCGCGCGCTCGACCTGCTCGTCGTCGTGGATGTCATCCCGTCGGAGATCGGGGGGTGGGCGGACGTGGTGCTGCCCGAGACTACCTATCTCGAGCGCTACGACGACCTCAATGTCGAGACCTTCCGTGAACCGTTCATCGCGTTGCGGCAGCCGGTTGTGACTCCCCCGGCTGATCAAAAGCCCAACTGGTGGATCGCCCGCGAGCTCGCGCTCAAGTTAGGTCTCGACGCCTATTATCCTTGGCATGACATCGAGGAATACCTCGAATACCGGCTGCGAGGCGCCGGGCTCAGCCTCGCCGAACTGAAGCGGAAAGGTCTGGTACGCGGTCCGCAGCAACCGCTGTACTTCGCGGATGGCGTGCCCGCCGAGTTTCCGACGCCCTCGGGCAAAATTGAGTTCTATTCGACGCAGCTGAAGGACGCGGGTTTCGATCCGGTGCCGCGCTACACGCGCCCCGCGGACGGGCCGCCGGGCTCGTTCAGGCTGTTGTCCGGGCGCGCGCCCGTGCACACGTTCAGTCGCACCCAGTCCAATCCCGTGCTGCGCGATGCGATGGACGAGAACGAGGTGTGGGTCAACGGCGACGTCGGTGCGCGTCTCGGGCTGCGCAGCGGTGACTACGTGCGCCTGCGCAACCAGGACGGCGTCATCAGCGACCGGGTGAAGGCTCGCGTCACGGCTGCGATCCGCCCGGACTGCGTGTACATGGTGCACGGCTTCGGGCACACGTCCAAAGGCCTGCGCAGCACCTTTGGCAAGGGCGCGAGCGACGCCCAGCTCATGACGCGTTATGCCGTGGATCCGCTGATGGGCGGCACCGGCATCAACGTGAACTTCGTGACCATCGAACAGGGAGCGTGAGACGTGGCGCGTTTCGGCATGGTCATCGACACTAAGCGCTGCGTCGGCTGCATGGACTGCGTCGTCGCCTGCAAAACGGAAAACGACGTTCCGGACGGGCACTGCCGCGACTGGATCAGCCAGCGCCTGCAGGGCGAGATGCCGGACCTGCGTCTCACGATCACCTCCGAGCGCTGCAACCACTGCGACTCTCCGCCCTGCGTCACCTGCTGCCCGACGGGTGCGAGCCACGTGCAGGATTTCGGCAAGGTCGTGCTGGTCGATCACGGCAAGTGCATCGGTTGCAAGGCCTGTCTCGCCGCGTGCCCGTACGGCGCCCGCTTCATCCACCCCGAAGGCTATGCCGACAAGTGCACGTTCTGCATGCACCGGGTCGAACGCGGCCAGATGCCTGCCTGTGTCGACGTCTGCCCGACCCGCTGCATGCATTTCGGCGACCTCGACGACCCCGAGTCCGAGGTGAGCCGCCTGATCGCCACGCGCCGCCATTTCGTGCTCAAGCCGGATGCAGGCACCCGGCCGCGCATCTTCTACCTGGAGTGACGCGGCGATGATCGAACTGCTCACCACCCGTCACAATCCCATGGTCGATCCCACGCTGCACGTGTGGGAGTGGCAGATTCCCGTCTACCTGTTCCTCGGAGGCTGGGTCGCCGGCTCGATGGTGCTCACCGGTTACCTGCAGCGCCAGGCACGCGCGCCGGGCCAGTCGAGCGTCGGCGACCGGCTCCCCTGGATCGGCCTGGTGCTCATCAGTCTCGGCATGGGCGCGCTGTTCCTCGACCTCGAACACAAGCTGTACGTCTGGCGCATGTACCTGACGCTGCAACCGTTGTCGCCGATGTCCTGGGGCGGCTGGATCCTGCTGCTGGTCTATCCCGTGCTGGCGCTTGGCGCACTGGCGACGCTGGCGGATGGCTGGCTCGATCGTTGGCCAGCAATCGCAGCTTTTGCCCGGCAACTGCAGTCGCACACCGCGACACGTTGGCTGAGTCTTGCCAACATCGTCGTCGGCATTGCGCTCGGCATCTACACCGGGATCCTGTTGAGCAGCCTGGGCGCCCGACCGCTGTGGGCCAGTGCGGTGCTCGGTCCACTCTTTCTCGTCTCGGGCCTGTCGGCCGGAGCGGCGTTCGCGCACGTCATCGCGCCGGACCACCGCGAACAGGAGCAGTTGCTCCGTTTCGACAACCTGTTCCTGATGACGGAACTCGGATTGATTGCGTTGTTCCTGATCGGACTCCTGACGGTCGGCGCAGTGCACGCGCAAGCCGCGCAACTCCTGCTCGGCGGCCCGTTCACCGCCGTGTTCTGGGTCCTCGTCGTGGGACTCGGAATCCTGCTCCCGCTCGCGATCCAGTCCTTGATGGTGGCGGGGCGCATCCCGCACACCATCGTCGCACCGCTGCTCGTGCTGCTGGGCGGGCTCGCGTTGCGCTTCGTCATCGTATATGCCGGTCAGCACAGCGAGTGGATCTCGCTGTGACTCTCCGCTGCGTCCATCAACCTGGAGGTCAATGACGTGTCGAGCGACCATCGTCCTGCCGTGATGCCGGGGACCGACCGCCCGGCCAGCCCCTACTGGAATCCCTATGTCGCCGGCATCGGCCTCGGGCTGGTGCTGCTCGCCGCGTTCGTGCTGGTCGGTCGGGGCCTCGGCGCTTCCGGCGCATTCAGTTCCACCGTCGCGTGGCTGGTCAGCCTGGTGGCCCCGGCGCACGCGCAGTCCAACGAGTACCTGCAGGGGTACCTCGGCGACGGCACCACGCATCCACTCAAGGCCTGGCTCGTGTTCGAAGTGCTGGGCGTGATGGCCGGTGCGCTGTTCTCGGGACTGCTGGCAGGGCGGGCGCGTATCGCGGTGGAGAAGGGTCCGCGCGTGTCGACCGCGGTGCGTCTCCTGTGCGCATTCGCCGGCGGCATTCTGATGGCGTTCGGTGCACATCTCGCGCGCGGCTGCACGAGCGGGCAGGCGCTGACCGGCGGCGCGTTGCTCAACGTGGGCAGCTGGGCCTTCATGCTGATGGTGTTCGTCGGCGGCTACTCAGTTGCCTGGTTCATGCGCTGGCAGTGGCGGTAATCATGGCTCCCTTCTACAAGTACGGCTTCTTTGGCGACGAGATGTCACTCGTCCTCGCTTTCGTGCTCGGCACCGGCTTCGGCTTCTTCCTCGAGCGTGCCGGCTTCGGCAGCGCGCGCAAGCTGGCGGCGCAGTTCTACCTGTTCGACATGTCGGTGTTCAAGGTGATGTTCACCGCCATCGTCACGGCCATGCTCGGTGTCACGTACCTGGGCTGGCTCGGCTGGCTCGACCTGAGCCTCGTCTACCTGGTGCCCACGCACCTCGTGCCGCAGATTGTCGGTGGCCTGGTGCTCGGCGTGGGTTTCGTCGTGGGCGGCTATTGCCCGGGGACATCGGTGGCCTCGCTCGCTACCGGCAGGGTCGACGGGTTCGTCTATGCGTTCGGCATCGGCGCCGGGACGCTTGCCTACGCCGAGGTGTATCCGTGGCTCAAGGAGTTCGTGAACTCGAACGACATGGGGCAGGTAACGCTCCCTGAAGTGTTCAATCTGCCCTGGGGCCTGCTCGTGTTTGCAGTCGTCATGATCGCTGTCGCGGGCTTCTCGGCCGCGACGTTGATCGAGCGTCGCATCGGGGACAAGTCATGAAGCTGCCTGCGCTGACGCTGAACCAGAAACTCGCGCTGGTGGCCGTGGCGCTCGGCACGCTGGCATTGTTCAGCGTTCCCCACCGGGGCCCGGTCGTCACGCTCGACACGCGCGAGCTGGCGCTGATCGTCGAGAAGGAGGTCGATCACGTCACACCGTCGGAGCTTGCCGGCTGGATCGTGCAGGGGCGATCGGACTATCGCCTGATCGACCTGCGGGCCGAGTCGGATTACGCCACGTATCACATCCCCACGGCGGAGAACGTCACCGTGGCGGCGTTGCCGGGGTTTCCGTTCCAGCGCACCGAGAAGATCGTGCTGTATTCGGACGGCGGCATCCACGCGGCGCAGGCGTGGATGCTCATGCAGGCGCATGGGTACCGCGCCGTGTACACGGTGCTGGGCGGCCTCGAGGGCTGGAAGGACGACGTGCTCTATCCAGTCCTGCCGGCGCAGGCGTCGGTCGCGGACCGCGCGAGATTCGAGCGGGCGGTTGCGCTGTCGCGTTTCTTCGGCGGTGAGCCGCGTGCCGAGGGTGCGGCCGTTGCAAACACACCGGTGGATTTGCCGAAGCTGACGGCGCCAGCCCCGGCTCCCTCGGGAGCCGTGTCTCCGATCGCGCCGCGCAAGAAAAAGAAAGAGGGTTGCTGACCGGTCGGGTGGATGTCCCCCATCAATTCAGCACTTGCAGAACTGCTCGTGCAGCGTGTGCATGAGCGCAGTCGCTTCCTTGCTCGCCAGGCTGTACAGAATCGACTGCCCATCGCGTCGCGTCCGCACCAGGTGTTTGCCCCGCAGCACTGCGAGATGTTGCGACAAGGCGGATTGACTGAGGCCGATCAGCGGTTCGAGTTCGCCGACTGACTTCTCGCCCTCCGCCAGGTAGCAGAGGATCAGCAGGCGCGAAGGATTCGACATCGCGCCAAGCACGCCGCAGGCGCGCGTAGCGTTCTTTTCCATTCGCCGCACCGTCACACGATCCATGGCGACGGCCGGGGCCGCGGTCGCCCGGGCCACGCTGCGCGACTTCATCCGCATCCGGCGAAGCCGTCGGCGGTCATCTTCGCCTCGTACGGTCCGGCAACCTGTGTTCCCGCCACGAGCCCGCCCTTGACGCTGTCCCAGTCTTCCGGCTTGAGGATGATCAACCAGCCTTCGCCATAGGGATCGGCGTTCGCGATGCTCGGCGTCGCGGCGAGTGCGTCGTTGGTTGCGACCACCGACCCGGCGGCGGCAACCTTGGCCGGACCGACCCATTTGCCGCTCTCGACGGTCGCGCAGGACTTGCCGGCCTTGACGTCCTTGCCGACGCCCTTGGGCGTGTAAGCGACCAGCTTGCCGGCCATCGCGGTGGCGACGGCCGTCATGCCGACCTTGACGGTGCCATCACCGAGTTCCTTGAACCAGATGTGGTTCTCGACGTCGTACAGAAGATCGTCCGGGAGATTGCAACCTTTCACCGTCGCCATGATCGAGCCTCCTCAAGCCTGTCCGGAGCGCGCCACGCGGCTGCGCGGGGCGGCAGATTCACTATGACCAGTTGCTAATATTAGACGAGTTCGTGCCTGCATGCTGCCCGGCCGGCCGCCTCTACCAGACCGTCTTTGCATCAGGTAATACGCACCGACAGCGCGTCGCCACCGTCCGGATCCAGCACGTGCACGGCGCATGCAATGCAGGGGTCGAAGCTGTGGATCGTGCGGAGAATCTCGAGCGGCTGGTCGGGATCGTGCACCACGTGCCCGGCAAGTGCGGCTTCATAGGCGCCAGGCTGGCCCGTTGCATCGCGCGGGCCGGCATTCCAGGTGCTCGGCACCACGGCCTGGTAATTATCGATCCGCCCGTTCTCGATGACGATCCAGTGGCCCAGTGCGCCGCGGGGTGCTTCCATGAAGCCGGCACCCCGGGCCTGGGAGGGCCAGGTCGCCGGGTCCCAGTAACGGTCATCGAACGTCTGCGTGTCGCCCGCCTTGACGTTTGCCAGCAGCTGGTCGTACCAGCCCTGCATCGCGTCCACGAAAATCTTGGTCTCCAGGGTCCGTGCGGCCGTGCGACCGAGGGTCGAATACAGGCCCGAAAGCGGCAGCTGCAACGCGGACAACGCCTGATCCACGAGTTCCTTGGCCTGGTCGTGCCCGGTGGCAACCAGCATCAGCATGCGCGCCAGTGGCCCGACCTCCATGGCCTTGCCGCGCCAGCGCGGCGACTTCATCCAGGAGTAGCCCCTGGCGACGTCAAGCTGCGAATAGGGCGGCGGCGGACCCGTGTAGTTGAGTGTCGTCTCACCGGCAAACGGGTGCAGGCCGCGGTCCTTGCCGGCGTCGTAGTCGTAGTACGCGTGGCTCACGAATTCCTCGATCTGCGCCGGATCGTGCAGGTCGACCTCCTCGATGTGCGACAGGTCGCGATTCAGTATCACGCCACGCGGTACCAGGAACCCTGCGGTTTCGAAGATCGACTTCGCCGGAAAGTCGCCGTAGCACAGGAAGTTGCCGAGACCCTCGCCCTGCGTCGCCCAGTCCTTGTAGAAGCCGGCGATGGCCAGCGTGTCCGGCACGTAGACCTCGTCCACGAATTCACGCATGCGGACGATGATGTCCTGCACCTGCGACAGGCGTTTGGAGTTGATCGCCGAATCGGACTCGAGGTCGATCGGGTTCGGTGCGCCGCCGACCACGAAATGCGGGTGCGGATTCTTGCCGCCAAAGATGGCGTGCAGCTTCGCGACGTCACGCTGCCACGCCAGCGCATCGAGGTAATGCGCCACGGCCATCAGGTTCGCTTCCGGCGGCAGCCTGTACGCCGGGTGCCCCCAGTAGCCATTGGCAAAGATTCCGAGTTGCCCGCTCTCGACGAGACTCTTTATGCGCTGCTGCACGTCCGCGAAGTACCCGGGCGACGAGCGCGCGTAACCGCTGATCGACTGGGCGAGGGCCGAGGTGGCTTTGGGATCCGCCTGCAGCGCCGAGACGACGTCCACCCAGTCGAGCGCGTGCAGGTGGTAGAAGTGCATGACGTGGTCGTGCACGTACTGCGCGCCGATCATCAGGTTGCGGACGAGGTTGGCGTTCTGCGGAATCTCCCAGTGCAACGCGTCCTCAACAGCGCGCACCGATGCAATGCCGTGCACCAGCGTGCAGACGCCGCAGATGCGCTGCGCGAAGGCCCACGCGTCGCGCGGGTCGCGCCCGCGCAGGATGATCTCGAGGCCCCGTACCATGGTGCCGGAGCTGTAGGCCTGCGTGATACGGCGTTCCGCGTCGGTGGCGACCTCGATCCGCAGGTGCCCCTCGATGCGGGTGACCGGGTCCACCACGACGCGACTTGCTTCGGCGCTCATCGATCATCCTCGACCAGGTTGTCGGCGACGAGTTCGAGCAGGCTGTGCATGGTCTTGTCCCACTTGAAGTGCGCCTGCCCGTCGTCGAAAGTCTGCCGGCAGTTGGCGCAGGACGTCACCGGCAGCTCGGCGCCGGTCTCGTCGATCTGTTCCATCTTGATCTTGAACACCTTGTGCCGCAGTTCATCGGCACGGTGAATGGCGACCACGCCGCCGCCGCCGCCGCAGCACCAGTTCGCACCTTTCGTCGGATACATTTCCCGCAGCTCGACGCCCAGCGCCTGCAGGACCTCGCGCGGCGCCTCGATCGCGCCGCCCCGGCGTACCAGCTGGCACGGATCGTGGAACGTCGCGGTCTTGCCCACCTTGCGCAACCGCAGCTTGCCGGCGCGCACCTGCTCGGCGAGGAACTCGGCGATGTGCATGACCCTGAATGGCAGCGGCTTGCCGTACATGTTCGCGCCCATCCAGCGCAGCGCGGTGTAGGCGTGGCCGCACTCCGGCAGGACGACCACCTTGGCGCCGCAGGCCACGGCCGCATGGATGATCTTCAGCGTTAGATCCTTCTGCGCCGCCGCGTCGCCCGTCAGCAGCCCGAAGTTCGTTGCCTCGTAGCCGTCGAGCCTGAACGTCCAGTCGGCGCCGACGTGCTGCATGATCCTTGCCGTCGCCACGACCGATTCCGGGTACTTCATGATCTCGATCGAGGACATGGCGCACAGCACGTCCGCCTGCGGCTTGTCGATCGTGATTTCGACCTCGTGTTCGTCCGACAGCCACTCACAGCGATCGGCGAACACCTTGGGCGTGGCTCCGAGCGGGCTGCCCTCGCGTCGCGCCCGCTCCGTCACCGCGGCAAGTTCGTGCGGGACGAGCCCGGCTTTGAACATGCCGTGCCGCGCCTGCGAGACCAGGCTGGCGATGTCGATACCCATCGGGCACATCAGCGAGCAGCGGCCGCAGACGGTGCAGGAATCGTAAAGGAGATGCTGCCACTGCTGCAGCTCGTCCGCCGTGACCTTCGGCTTCAGGTTCAGCGCCCGGTACACGAAAGCGAACGGGCCGTACTCGCGCTTGTAGGCCTGCTTGAACGGCTCGAGCTTCCAGATCGGCGTGTACTTCGGGTCCTGGGTCGCTTCGTAAAAGTGGCAGGCCTCGGCGCACATGCCGCAATGAATGCAGGACTCCATGTACACGGCCGCCGTCCGGCCGAAATCGCGCACGAAGCTGTTCATGGCGCGCTCGACGCGTACAGCGTCCGACGCCTCGCCCTGCGTGTCGAATCGATGCTCGGGCTTGCGGATCGAGACCCGGGGCTGATCGAACTCCAGCGGATCGGGCTCGCGCGTCGTGGGTGTCGTCTCGGTCACAGCGAGGCTCCCTTGCGTTCGAAGAGCATGCCCGTCGAGCCGCGCGCGACGAAGATCGTGAACGCGTGCATCAGCTTGCCGAACGGGAACCACACCAGCAGCAGTTCCGCCGAGAGCAGGTGGACCGCCAGCAGCCGCTCGTACGGCCATCCGCCCAGGTGCGCAAACGCCGCCATGCCGGTCGCCAGCGGCGCGATCGTGACCAGCCAGCTGAAGTAGTCGTCGAAGTTCGAGATCAGGCGCTTGACCGGGCTCACGATGCGGTGGATCAGCACCGCGACCAGCGCGGCGATCGAGATGGCGCTCAGCAACGTCACGACGCCGTTCGGCATAGTTGGCCAGTTCAGACCCGTCAGGCCGTGCAGGTCGGTGCCGAACAGCCCGCGCGCGATGTCGGCAAAGAACAGCACGTGCGGCACGTAGAAGAACAGTGTCAGCAGGAAGCCGATGTGGAAGGCGTAGCCCATCACCTCGCCGAACGCAGTGCCGCCCAGGAACTCCTTGCGCGGCCATGAGCGCAGCGCGATCAACCTGAGTCCTTTCCAGGCCGCATCCCTGCGAGGTTCGGAGAGGTCCTTGCGCGTCCGCAGCAGCAACACGCCGAGCAGGCGCCAGAGCACTCCCACCACGAAGATGACGATCGACCACTGCAGCGCGGGGCCGCGCGCGAAGTCCAGCAGGCTCATTTCAGGCACCCTCCGCGTCCTTCTGCCGCTTGCGGGCCAGCGCCGCGGACGCCACGCCGAGCGCCACGCCCACGCCGACCGCCGTGCCGACCGTCCGTGCCGAGCCCCACTGGCCGGTGGACAACGGCTGGTAGAACCCGCCTTTGTCCCAGAAGCCGGGTTCGGAACACCCGATGCAGCCGTGGCCGGCCTCGATCGGGAAGCTCGTGCCGTCGTTCCATTTCACCGTGGCGCAGGCGTTGTGCGTCGTCGGTCCCCTGCAGCCCAGCTTGTAGAGGCACCAGCCCTGCCGCGCGCCTTCGTCGTCGAAGCTGTCGGCGAACTGGCCCCGTTCGTAGAACGGGCGCCGGTAGCAACGGTCGTGGATCGTCTGGCCGTAGAAAGCCATGGGTCGACCGAGGGCGTCGAGCTCAGGCAGCTTGCCGAACGTCAGGTACTGCGTGAGGACGCCGGTGATGACGACCGGGATGGGTGGGCAGCCCGAAACGTTGATGATCGGCTTGTCCTTGACGATCGCCGACACTGCGACGGCGCCAGTGGGATTCGGACTGGCGCCGGGGATGCCGCCGAACGCCGCGCAGCTGCCGAGCGCGACGATCGCGGCGGCGCCGCGCGCAACTTCCTCGAGCAGCGAGACGTTGTCGCGTCCGGCGACGGTGCTGAAGCCCTTGTTGCCGGTTGGAATCGATCCGTCGACGATCAGCAGGTAGCGGCCCCAGTTCTCCTTCATCGCCGTCTCGCGCGCACGCTCCGCGGCGTCACCCGCGGCGGCCTGCAGCGTGTGCTGGTAGTCGAGCGAGATGCCCTGGAAGATCAGGCTCTCGAGGGTCGAGCCGTGCGCCCGCGTGATGGACTCCGTGCAGCCAGTGCACTCCTGGAACGGCAGCCAGATCACCGACGGTCGCCGCGCCTGCTCGAGTGCGGCCGCGACTCGCGGCGCCAGCGTCGGCGACAGTCCCATCGCCGCGGCAGTCGTTGCGCAGAACTGCAGGAAGTCGCGACGGGTAACGCCGCGCGAGCGCAGGAACTCGCCGAGCAACGGTGACGACATGACGCTTGCCCTCAAAGCCCCCGGTCGGCGCTCCCGGACTCGCCGTCGTGCGAGGGGGATAGGCGTGGTCCGCCAGGGGCGCATTAGCTTGCCCTGATGTATCGCCGTGAGACTGTACGTAACTCCCGCAACATCGTGCCTGCGGCGGCAAAGCTAGTGGCCGTGGGCATCCGCCTGCCACGCCTCGAGGATCGCCCGGGCGTGCGCCGCCGCCGGCGCAATCGACGATTGCAGCGGCGGGCTGAGCGACGAGCCGATCGCCACGCGCTGCGGCTGCACGCCGACGAACGCCCGCCGCGAGGGCAGCGTGCCCGTGAGCCGGGCCGCATCGAGCAGGTCGCGGATGCCGACCTCGTGGACCGAGCCGCGGGCGTTGCGAAAGAAGGCGTCCATGTCCGTGCCATGCAGCACGCGCAGGTCGCCCGGGATGCCGCCGAGCTGTGCCGCGTCAAGCACCAGCAAGGCATCGCAGTGCTCGAAACGCGGCAGCAGCAGCAGGCTCAGGGTGCCTGCATCGAGGTAGTCGACGTCGTCAAGCGCCGGCAGCTGATCGACCAAGGCCGCGAGCACGCGCAGACCCACGCCGTCGTCGGACATCAGCGGGTTGCCGATCCCGAGCACGAGGGTGCGCATCCCGGTGTTCCCCTCAGCCGATTTCCTGCGGTTCCGCCTGCTGCCGGATGGGTCGTGACGCGCAGCAGAAGTCACCGAGCGCCGCGACCTGCATCTTGCCGGTCACGAACAGGAACAGGTGCCTGACCACCAGCGTCATCATCGTCAGCCGCTGCGGCGTCGCGGGATGCTGCGGATCCGACGTGACCAGGTTGTGGTGGTAGGCGAGTTCGCGGCAGGTTTCGCGGCAGGCATTGAAGCTCGGGTCATCCGTGCAACCCTGCCGGTGCAGGGCGAGCAGGCGAAAGCCCTCGCGGATTTCCTGCGTGGGCTCGAGGTCCTTGGCGCGGACCCAATGCTCCAGCACCGCCTCGCCGAGTTCGACCAGCTCCACAGCGGCGTCGGGACCGGCACCACCGGCCTCGAGCGCGTCGAGGCGTTGCTCGATCTCCGCGAGCGGCTTCACGCGATGCCTTTCTCGCGCAGGAACCCGAGCGAATCCGAAATGTTCTCGTGCACGCCGACCTGTCGCGGGGACAGCCCGAGGGCAAGACCCAGCAACTGCGTGAAGTAGAGAATCTTGACCTTGGTCGGTTGGTTGAACTTCTTCTCAGCCCGCACCTGGTGCATTTCCAGGCCGGAGTGGCACGTCGGGCATTCGGTTGCGATCACCTCGGCACCGGCAGCTTCCGCGGTACGCAGGATGTTCAGCACGAGCTTGGTGGACGTGTCGCTGTCGGAGAGCGTGTGCGCTCCGCCGCAACAGGCGGTCTTCAGCGGGAACTCGACGTTGACGGCACCGGCTGCGCCGAGCAGGTCGTCCATGAAATGCGGCTTGGAGGTGGACTCGGTGCCCGGCCCCTTGTCCTTCTCCGGGAAGATGTGCCGCGGCCGCGTGTACATGCAGCCGTAGTAGTTGGCGACTTTCAGTCCCTGCAGCGAGCCCTTGAGCCGCTGCTTCAGCCCGTCCTCGCCGATGCCGCGCATGATCCAGTCAAGCGCATGGATGGTCTCGACCTGGCCCGCCTCGTAGGCCGCGTGCCCCGCCTTTTTTGACAGGCGATCGACCACTTCCACGCTCGTCGGGTCGTGCGCGAGGTCGTACTCGGCCTTCTTCAGGTTGTGGTAGCAGCCGTTGCACGGCGCCATCACCACGTCCATCTTCATTTCGGTGGCGGCGATGGCCATGACCCGCGACGACAAGTACGTCTGCAGCTTCGGATCGATGTTCTTGACCTCCATCGCGCCGCAGCAGTTCCAGTTCTTCACTTCGACGAGGTCGAGGCCGAGCGCCTTGCCGACCTGCTGGGTCGACCGGTTGTAGGAATGCGCCGTGCCCTCAAGCGCGCAGCCCGGGTAATACGCGACCTTCTGGTACTTGCCCTTCGCGGTGGTCATGAGCGCGCTCCTTCGCCTGCCGTGGCCGGCCCGGCATCGCGTTTCGCGGCCTCGATCAGCGCGTCGAGGCCGAGTGCCCGGCGCCGCTTGTGCTCCTGCTCGTGGACGTACTCCTGGATGGCAGCGCGGGCACCGGACCAGTCGCTCGTGCGTGGCGCCACGAGGGTCGCGAGGCCGAGTTTGGTCAGCATGCCTACCGGCAGATGCCGCAGCATCCGCTTCACCATCTCGACCAGCCATGGCTGGTTCAGGCTCTGTCCCGTGCGCTTGAAGAAGCGCTGCATGACCCGGCCTTCCTCGATCTTGCCGCGCTGGAAGACCTGCTCCGAGAACACCTCGTCGAACACCATCGACGGCGACGGCTTGACGTGACCCTTGAGCTCGAGCCAGTGGGAGAGGGCCTTCATCACGCCTTCGGGTACCACGTCACGCGGGCAGGCGTAGGTGCACTTGTTGCAGGAGACGCACTGCCAGATGATGTCCTTGTCACGCAGGATTTCCGATTCCATCCCGATGCGGACCAGGTAGATCCAGTGACGCGGGTTGAACTCCGGGTTGATCGCATTGACGGTGCAGGAATTGGTGCAGGAACCGCATTGCCAGCAGCGGTGCACGTTCTCGCCGCCAGGCAGCGCAGCGATCTCGTCCTGCATGGCCTCGTTGTAGTCCGTGACCACGCGGGACTGGATGAACGTGCTCCAGTGGCCGGAAACGTCCACCCCGTCCACCACGAGCTGGTCGTGGGTGGTGAGGTTCTCCGGGCGTATCAGTGACTGCTCATGGATGGGCATGGGCTTGCCTTCTCAGCCGGAGACCGGCGGGCTGGATGGGTCGGCGACGCTGAGCGCCTCGCCGTCGATGGTCTTGATGCGCAGGCGTCCCGTGCCGGGACGGATGCCGTCGAGGCCGAGCAGGCGCCGCGAGTGCAGCATCGGGTCCTCCGGTGCGGTGAAGTCCGTGCGCAGGTAGCTGCCGCCCTGCTCGCCGATGTATCCCGCATAGACCTGCGCGCAGAGCATGTCGACGAACTGCAGCACGTCACGGAACACGCCGTTGCCGCTCAGGAACTGGCTCAATTCCGCACGCAGCATGAGGAACGTCGCGTAATCGTCGCGCGCGGCGATCGTCACGTGGTCGACGTCGGGGCCGTGCCAGATCTCCCGCAGCACTCCGGTGTTGACGCCGGCGTCCCAGACCCAGCGGGTCATGAGTGGATAGCGCTCCGGATCGCTGTTGTGCAGCAACTCGGCGGCGAGGTCGCGCGTCCAGCGGTGAGCGTCGTCCTGCGGGAAGCCGCCGCAGAATGCCTGGATTCGCGCGTCCGTCCCGGAGGTATCGTCGGTCGGTGCGAGCAAGGTTGCGATCGCACTGCGCAGGCCGCTGAACAGCGGTTCCGCGAGCCAGGGCACGATCCGTCGCCGCACCGTTGGCAGGAAGGCGCAAAGCGGCATGAATGCCGCGGCCTCGATCTGTCGTGCGCGCTGCCCGTCCGGGGAGAGGAGCGCTTCGCGGAAGAGGGTTTGCTTGAGCTTCAATGCGTCGACGTAGCGCTCGACGCCGCCGTGGGCATCGGCGCCTTGCACGAGGGCCTCGAACGCCCGTCGCAGGCGGGGGCCGCTCAGGTCGAGTTGCGGCCCCTCCGGCACCACCGGAACGCTCGCGCGGGATGACAGGCCGAACATTCCGCCCGCCGCCGTCAGGCGCGCACGCGCGCCGGCTGCAGCAGGCCGAGCGCCGCCAGTGCCGCCGCGTGACCCTGCGCAATGGAGTCGTCAATCGTTTCCGGTCCGCAGGCCGCACCGGCGACGAACACGCCGGCACGCGAGGTCTCCGCCGTGTTGCCGTAGGCGTTGCCGCGCGCCACGTAACCATGGCGCTCGAGGTCGATGCCGAACGTCGAGGCGATCGACTTGTTGTCCACGTTCGGGTCCATGCCGATCGCGTGGACCACCATGTCGAACGGGATCGTGATCGGCCGCTTGACCAGCGTGTCCTCGCCCTTGACGACCAGTTGTTCGCCGTTGGAGGTGACCTCCGCGATGCGCGCCTTGATGTACTTGACCTTGAACTCTTCCTGGCTCTTCCAGTAGTACTTGGTCTCGTACAGGCCGAAAGTGCGGATGTCCATGTAATAGATGTAGACGTGGCAGTCGGGGAGCTCCTCGCGGATCTCCATTGCCATGTTCGCCGACACGGTGCAGCAGATCTTCGAGCACCACTCGCGGCCGATCTGCCGGTCACGCGAGCCCACGCAGAGCAGGATCGCCACGCGCTTCGGCTTGCGGCCGTCCGACGGGCAGCGCACGCCCTTGCCGGAGGAGATCATCTGTTCGACCTGCGTGGTCGTGACCACGTCCGGGAACGTGCCGAAGCCCCATTCGGGCTTGTTCACCGAGTCAAAGTGCGTGAACCCGGTGCACAGGATCGCGGCCGCCGCATCGACGCTGGCACCGTTGCTGAGCCGGGCACTGAAGGCGCCCGGCTGTCCCGCGAAGGATTCCACGCGCGCACCCTGCTGTACGTCAATGAGCGGATCGTTGCGCACCCGATCGACCATGCCGCCAATCGCATCGCGGGCCCACTCGCCCGACGGCACCAGCTTGGCGTACCCGGACAGGATCGGCGCGCCGCCGAGCCGGTCCTCCTTTTCCACCAGGACGCTGTTCTGCCCGACCCGGGCGAGCGCGTGCGCGGCCGCAAGGCCCGCCGGTCCACCCCCGACGATGAGGATTGGCTTGTTCATTTTGGTGCTTCGATCTGCTTGTAGCCTGGACCCGAGGTGATCATCCGCCGCGGGTCGTAGAGGGTCTCGATGCGTCCCGCCGCCACTTCCTTGAGGTAGGCCTCGA
>Ga0114939_10000162_pt1 | contig 56586 bp, 53 predicted proteins | sample AshMeaCrysSpring_FD_87196 | JGI IMG/M metagenome (GOLD analysis project Ga0114939, IMG submission 87196) | Groundwater microbial communities from Big Spring, Nevada to study Microbial Dark Matter (Phase II) - Ash Meadows Crystal Spring | ecosystem: Environmental > Aquatic > Deep subsurface >...
CTTGTCGAAGCGCATGCCCTCGACGAGGTCCATCTCCATGCCGAAGGTCTGGCTCTCCTCGACGGTGATGACGCCGTCCTTGCCGACCTTGTCGATGGCCTCGGAGATCATCTGGCCGATCTCCTCGTCGGCCGCCGAGATGGCAGCGACCTGGGAGATCTGCTCCTTCGAGTCGACCTCCTTGGCGAGGTCCTTGATGCTGTCGACGGCGGCCGAGACGGCCGCCTCGATGCCCTTCTTCAGGCTCATCGGGTTGGCGCCGGCGGCGACGTTGCGCAGACCCTCGCGCACCATGGCCCACGCCAGCACGGTGGCGGTGGTGGTCCCGTCACCAGCGACGTCGTCGGTCTTCTTGGCGACTTCCTTGACGAGCTCGGCCCCGATCTTCTCGTAGGGGTCCTCGAGCTCGATCTCCTTGGCGATCGACACACCGTCGTTGGTGATGGTGGGGGCGCCCCACTTCTTCTCCAGCACGACGTTGCGGCCCTTCGGGCCGAGGGTGACGCGCACGGCGTCGGCGAGCTTGTTCATGCCGGCCTCGAGGGCACGGCGGGCCTGCTCGTCGAAGGCGATCTGCTTGGGCATGCTGGTCCTCCGTTGGACACGTTCCCGGGTGTTGGCACTCTCGATGTGCGAGCGCTAGCACTCTAAACCCGCGAGTGCTAACGCGCCAACCCCGGCCGCCGGAGGCCCCGGCGACGCGTCAGCCGCCGGCGACGGCGGGGATGATCGACACGGTCTCGCCCTCGGGCACCGGCGTGTCGAGCCCCTGCAGGAACCGCACGTCCTCCTCGGCCACGAAGACGTTCACGAACCGGCGCAGGTTGCCGTCGTCGTCGAGCAGGCGGTCGCGGAAGCCGGGATGCGCTGCGTCGAGCGCGGCCAGCACCTCCGAGAGCGTGGCGCCCTCGACCTTGACCTCGGACTGGCCACCGGCCATGGGACGCAGGGTGGTGGGGATGCGGACGTTCACCGGCATGGCCGGTGAGGCTAACGGGCCGCCCCGGCGTCGCGTCGGGGGTGCCGCCCGCTCGTATCCTCCGCGCCCGATGCGCGTCCTGGCCTGCCCCGACAAGCTGCGCGGCACGGCCACGGCGGCCGAGGCCGCCGCCGCCATCGCGGCCGGCGTGGTGCGCGCCGGCGGGACCTGCGAGGAGGTGCCGCTGGCTGACGGTGGGGAGGGCTTCCTCGACGTGCTCGGCGGCCCGAACCGCCGCACCACGGTGATGGGCCCGCTCGGCGACCCCGTGACGGCCGGTTGGCGCCTGCGCAACGGCACTGCGGTGATCGAGATGGCCCGTGCCTCGGGCCTCGCGCTCCTCGACGGCGCCGAGGCCAACGACCCGATCGCAGCGACTACCCACGGCACGGGCGAGCTCATCGCGACGGCGCTCGACGCCGGAGCCCAGCGCATCCTCGTCGGCGTCGGCGGCTCGGCCACCACCGACGGCGGGCTCGGCGCCGTGCGTGCCATCTGGCTGCCCCAGCGGCTGCGCCGGGTGTCGCTCATCGTGGCGTGCGACGTGCGCACGCGCTTCGTCGACGCGGCCCGGGTCTTCGCGCCGCAGAAGGGGGCCACGCCCGCACAGGTCCAGCTGCTCGAGCGCCGCCTCGAGCGGCTGGCCCAGGTGTACCTCGACGACTACGGCGTCGACGTCACCGGCCTCGACAGCGCCGGCGCAGCCGGCGGGCTGGCCGGCGGGTTGGCCGCCCTGGGCGCCGAGCTGCAGTCGGGGTTCGAGGTGGTCGCCGACGAGGTCCACCTCGCCGACCGGATGGCCGGGGCCGACCTCGTCGTCACCGGCGAGGGCTTCGTCGACGAGCAGAGCTTCGACGGGAAGGTCGTGGGTGGCGTGACCGACCTGGCCGCCGAGCTCGGCGTGCCGCTGCTCGTCGTGGCCGGCGAGGTGTTCGACGACGGCCACGACCGGGTCGACGCGGTGTCGCTCGTCGAGCGCTTCGGGCGCGAGCGCGCCGTCCTCGACACGGCCGCCTGCTTGGCCGAGGCCGTCGAGGGGTGGCTGTGCGACCGGCGGTGAGCGCTCAGCGGCCGGGGCGGCGACCCATCACCGTGAGCACGGCGTAGCCGACCGCCCCGACGACCACGACCCAGAACAGCATCCGCAGGGCCCAGAAGACGGTGCCGACGACCAGCCCGACCAGCCACCAGCCGACGACGAGCGTGCCCCCGATCAGCAGGACCCACGCCCACACCGGCAGCGACGGGCGCACCTGCTCGTCCATGGCCGTGGGCTAGGTCGTGGGGGGCGAGGTGGTGTCGGCGGCGGCCGGCTCCTCGCTCGGCAGGGCGGTGGGCGGGGTCTGGTTGGCCAGGTCCTGTCCGAGCACCACGATGACGTTGGCGTTGCCGATCTCGAGCACCGGGGGGTTGTCGGCCGGCCAAGGCTGGGTCGACGTCGCGCCGATCACCTCGGCCGTGTAGGCGCCGAACGGGTCGGACCCGAACACGTAGTAGACGACCGTGGTGCCCTGGCCGCTCTGGCGGGCGTTGGTGGCCGGGAGCATGTTGAACCCGAGGGTCTGGAGCCCGTCGGTCCACTTGCCGGCGGAACCGGCCACGCCCGAGGCGTTGGCGACGATGGTGACGAAGCCGGCCGGGTCGATGGAGGCGGCCGTGGTCGTGGTCGTGTCGTCGACCACGAGCGACGTGGTGGTCGACGCGCCGTCGTCGCCGCCGCCGCTCGAGGCCGAGCCGTCGTCGAAGGCGTTGCGCAGCACGAGCAGCGCGAGCCCCACGGCGACGAGCACGACGAACACGGTTCGACCCGCCATGGCGCCCGACGAAGGCCGCTGCGACGGCACCTGCCTGCTCACGTGGGGTCACGATCGGTCAGCAGCACCGGCACAGCCTGCCCAACCGGCACGACCGGCACAAGGACCCCTTCCCGGCGTCAGCCCCGAAGCCGCCGAAACCTCCCACCCCCGTAGGCCTCGACAGTTCGAAGAATGTGGCGCCTGAGCCTCACCTTCTTCGAACTGTTCGAGGAACGTGGGGCTCGGGGGCGATCAGGGATGGGCGGCGATGGTGGCGCGGACCTGGTCCATGTCGAGGGACCGGGCCTTGCCGATCAGCTCGTCGAGTGCGGCCTTCGGGAGGGCGCCCGGCTGGCTGTAGAGCAGGACGCCGTCGCGGAAGATCATGAGCGTCGGGATCGACATGATCCCGAGCGAGCCGGCAAGCTGCTGTTCGGCCTCCGTGTCGACCTTGCCGAACGTGATGTCGGGGTGCTCGGCCGCAGCGGCGTCGAAGACCGGGGCGAACATGCGGCACGGGCCACACCACGCCGCCCAGAAGTCGACCAGCACGATGCCCTCGGCATCGACGGTGGTCTCGAACGTGTCCTTGGTGAGCGTGACGGGCATCGTGCTTCCTTCCTCGACGACTGGGATGTCCAACCCAGGATACCCCCGAGGGTATTCCCCGGGACGCGCCGGCCGCCCCACGGCAGGCCCTACGGTGGGGGGATGGTCGATGTGCGCCCCTTCGGCTCCTGGCCGTCCCCGATCACCCCCGAGCTCCTCGTCGCCGGCGCCTCGCAGCCGACCGACGTCTGGGTCGAGGGCGGCACCGTGTGGTGGTCGGAGACCCGCCCGAGCGAGGCTGGGCGCATCCAGCTCGTGCGCCGCGATCCCGACGGCACCACCACCGACCTCCTCGACGAGGGATGGAACGCCCGCACGGCGGTGCACGAGTACGGGGGCGGCGCGTGGTGGGTGCACCACGGCATCGTGTTCTTCACGTCGTGGGCCGACCAGCGCCTCTACCGGCTCGACCCCGACGGGGAGCCGCGGCCGATCACGCCCGAGCCGGCCGCCCCCCGTGCCCTGCGCTACGCCGACGGCCGCTGCACCGACGACGGCCGCTTCGTCGTGTGCGTGCGAGAAGTCCACGACGAGGGCGGCGTCCGCAACGAGCTGGTGGCGTTCCCGGCCGACGGGTCGGCACCGCCGCGCGTGTTGGTGTCGGGGCCGGACTTCGTGGCCTTCCCGCGCATCAGCCGCGACGGCCGCCAGCTCGCCTGGATCTCGTGGGACCAGCCGGACATGCCGTGGGACGCCACCGAGCTCTGGGTCGGCCACCTCGACGACGACGGCGCCGGGCTCACGCTCGTCGGTGTCCGGCGGGTGGCCGGCGACACCCACCGGGAGGCGCTGCTGCAGCCCGAGTGGGGCCGCCACGGCGACCTCTTCGCGGTGACCGACCGGGACGAGTGGTGGAACGTCCACCGGGTGGCCGGCGACGACGACCTCGTGGCCGTGCACCGCGTGCCGGCCGAGGTCGGCCGGCCGCTGTGGATCCTGGGGCAGTCCCGCTACGTCGTCACCCGTGACGGCCGGGTGGTGAGCACCTTCGAGCGAGACGGCAGCGCCGTGCTGGCCGTGACGGCCGACGACGGCGCCACGGTCGAGCACGTGCTCGACGGGTGGTCGTCGCTGGCCCAGCTGCGCGTCGAGGGCGACCGCCTGACGGCCATCGCAGCGTCACCCACGAGCGAGCCCGTGGTGGTCGCGCTGTCGGTGGCCGACCCCACCGACTGGGAGGTCCTGCGGCCGCCACGCGACCTCGGCCTCGACCCCGCGGTGATCGCCCGCCCGCGGCGGGTGTCGTTCCCCACCACCGGCGGGCGTACCGCCCATGCCTGGGTCTACGAGCCGACCAACCCGGCGGTGACCGGCCCCGACGGAGAGCACCCGCCGCTGCTCGTCACGATCCACGGTGGCCCCACGTCGGCGGCCCGGCCGGAGCTGGCCTACGCCACGCAGTTCTGGACGAGCCGCGGGTTCGCGGTCGCCGACGTCGACTACGGCGGCAGCACGGGCTACGGCCGCTCGTTCCGGCGCCAGCTCGACGGGCAGTGGGGGGTGGTCGACGTCGACGACTGCGGCGCGGCCGCCCGCCACCTCGCCGACACCGGCGTGGTCGACGGCACGCGCATGGCCATCCGCGGCGGCAGCGCCGGCGGGTTCACGACCTTGCTGGCCCTCACCACCGGCGCCTTCGCCGCCGGCACCAGCTACTTCGGCGTGACCGACCTCGTGCTCCTCATGAGCGACGACCACAAGTTCGAGCAGCGCTACACCGACGGCCTCGTCGGCCCGTGGCCCGAGGCGGCCGAGGCCTACCGCGAGCGCTCGCCGATCAACCGTGTCGACGAGATCGACGTGCCCGTGCTCGTGCTGCAGGGCGACGAGGACCAGGTGGTGCCCAAGACCCAGGCCGACGCGCTCGTCGCCGCGCTGGCCGAACGGGGCGTGCCCCACGAGTACCAGGTCTACGACGGCGAGCAGCACGGCTTCCGCAAGGCCGCGTCGATCATCGACGCGTTCACCCGCGAGCTCGCCTTCTACGGCCGGGCGTTCGGCTTCGACCCGGCCTGACCGAACCGGGACCTCCGTCCGGGGTGGCGGGTGTCACGGAACATCGACGCCCCCTCGCCCGTTGTGACCAGCGTCATGAGCGACACCCGCAACCCCCTCGACGTCCTCGCCGCCGCCCGCGCCATCGGCCTCGACCCCGCGCCAGCCGGCGAATCCTTCGGCACCATCGAGGAAGAAGTGGTCCTCGAAACCCTCCAGGCCCTGGCCGATGCGCACCCCGGCGCAGCCGACCTGTTCGCCGAAGCGGCCGCGCGCGTCCAGCTGGCCCGGTCGGCCGGCGTCGAGCGCATCGAGCCGGGCAGCGTGTTCGCCGTCGGTCGTGACGTGCTCGTGGTGCAGCTGCGCTACCGCTCGGAGATGGCCGAGGTGTTCAGCGACCTCGCCATCGACCTTGCGCTGGCCGGCGCCGACCACACCGACGAGGTGGCCGTCGGCTGACCCCGTCGGGTCGCGGCAGTACGGTGCCGCCCATGGCCCGCCGTCCCGACCCGGTCGAGCGCCTGCGCACCGTGTGCCTGGCGCTGCCCGAGGTGACCGAGCGCCTGAGCCACGGCTCGCCGTCGTGGTTCGTGCAGGACAAGAAGACGCTGGCCTCGCTCGACGACCACCACCACGGCGTCGACCACCTCGCCTTCTGGTGCCCGGCGCCACCGGGGGTCCAGGAGGAGATGGTCCGGCTCGAACCCGACCGCTTCTTCCGCCCGCCGTACGTCGGGCCTCGGGGTTGGCTCGGCGTGCGCATCGACCAGTCGCCCGACTGGGACGAGGTGGCCGCCATCTTGCGTGACGCCTACCGGTGCGTCGCGCCCAAGCGCCTCTGCGCCCTGCTCGACCGGTGACGGACGACCAGCCCGACCCGGCGGACGACCGCTCGACCGCCGCCCGCTCCTTCCTCCACCGCTCGCGCGACGTCGTCGTGCTGGCCGCCCTCACCGGGGCGCTCACCGGCGTGGTCGTGGCCGTGTTCGACACCGTCGTCCTCGAGGTGCTGCTGGAGGCCGTGCTCGAGCTGCCGCTGTGGGCGGGCGCGCTGGCGCCGGCGGTCGGCCTCGTGGTGGCGGCGCTGGCGCTGCGCCTCGGGGGCCGCGGCCTGTCGCCCGGCACGGCCGACGAGTACCTCCGAGCCTTCCACGAGCCAGGGCACGCCCTCGGCGGCCGGGCGCTGGTGGCCCGGATGGCCGCCGCGGTCGCCACCCTGGGCAGCGGCGGGGCGATGGGCCTCGAGGGGCCGTCGCTCTACGGTGGTGCGGCGATCGGGGCGATCCTCCAGCGCCGCCTGCCCCGGCCGTTCCGAGGCGCCGACCACCGCACCTTGCTCGTGGCGGGCGCGGCCGCCGGTGTCGCCGCCATCTTCAAGGCGCCGGCCACCGGCGTGGTGTTCGCCCTCGAGGTGCCGTTCCGTGACGACCTGGCCCGCCGGATGCTCCTGCCCGCGCTCGTGGCCGCTGCGTCGGGCTACCTGACCTTCGTCGCCTTCCACGGCACGACGCCACTGTTCCAGGCGGTCGGCTCGCCCGACCTGGCCGCCCGCGACCTCGCCGGGGCAGTGGCGCTCGGCGTACTGGCCGGCCTGTGCGCCCGCGCCTTCGCCGCCCTCATCCGCCTGGCCAAGCGGCTGGCCACCACGCCGGCGGTGCCCCGCATCGCGCTGGCCTCGCTGGCCCTCGTCACCCTGTTCGTGGTCACCCGCTCGCTCACCGGTGCATCGCTCACCCTCGGCTCGGGCTACGAGGCCATCACGTGGTCGACCGACCCCGAGCACGCCACGTGGCTCCTGCTCGCCGTCCTGGTGCTGCGCAGCCTGGCCACCACGGCCACCGTCGCCGGCGGCGGCGTCGGCGGGCTGTTCATCCCCCTCGTGGTGGCCGGCGCGCTCCTCGGGCGGGCGGTCGGTCGAGAGGTGAGCACCATCGACGAGGGGCTGTTCACCGTCGTGGGCGTGGCCGCCTTCCTCGGCGCCGGCTACCGGGTACCGCTGGCAGCGGTGATGTTCGTGGCCGAGACCACCGGCCGGCCGGGCTTCGTCGTCCCCGGGCTGCTGGCCGCCGTTGCCGCCGAGCTCACGGTCGGCCGGGCATCGGTCACGGCCTACCAGCGCGACCGCTGACGCCCTGGCAGCATCGCGCCGTGACGTCCAAACGGGTGGCGCTCGCCCTCGGCAGCGGCGGGGCGCGCGGCTACGCCCACATCGGCGTGATCCAGGTGCTGGAAGAGCGCGGCCTCGAGATCGTGACGGTGGCCGGGTCGTCGATGGGCGCACTCGTCGGCGGCCTGCACGCGGCCGGCCGCCTGCCCGAGTACACCGAGTGGGCGTCGTCGCTCACGCAGCTCGACGTGCTGCGCTTGCTCGACGTGTCGCTGTCGGCTCCGGGCGCCATCCGAGCCGAGAAGATCTTCGCCCGCGTGAGCGAGCTGGTGGCGGGCGCCCTCATCGAGGACCTCCCGATCCCGTTCACCGCCGTGGCCACCGACCTCCTGGCCCGCAAGGAGGTGTGGTTCCAGCGGGGCCCGCTCGACGTCGCCATCCGGGCCTCGGTAGCCATCCCGAGCGTGATCACCCCGGTGGTGCTGAACGGCCGCCTCCTCGCCGACGGCGGCCTGATGGACCCGGTGCCGCTGGCCCCCACCGCCGCCGTGCCGTGCGACCTCACCGTGGCGGTGTCGCTGAACGGCGACCGAGGAGCGAGCTCGGCCGACAGCCCCGTGCAGGAGAGCGCGGAGGAGCGGCCCGTCGAGGAGTGGCTCGACCGCTTCCGGCGCAGCGCCGCGCAGCTGCTCGACCGCGAGAGCCTGCGGTCGCTGGCCGCTCGGTTCGGCAGTCGCAGCGACCGCGAGGAGCCGGAGCCACCGCTCCCGGACGACGGCTTCGAGCCGCTGCCGCCGGGGCTGCGCAAGCTCGACGTGATGAACCTGTCGATCGAGGCGATGCAGAGCGTGCTGATCCGCTACCGGCTGGCCGGCCTGCCGCCCGACGTGATGGTCACGGTGCCCAAGGACGCCTGCCGCACCCTCGACTTCCACCGGGCCACGCCGACCATCGAGCTGGGCCGGACGCTGACCGCAGAGGCCCTCGACCGGGCCGGCTACTAGCAGCTGATCGTCGTCAGGTCGTCGCCGACGACGATCTCGCCGTCGAACTCGGCCGCCGCGATCGCCTGCCACGCCTCCTCGCGCCCGGCTGCAGCGCCGGGACGTAGTGGGTGAGCACGAGCGTGCTCACCCCGGCCCGGGCCGCAGTCTGGGCCGCCTGCGCGACCGACGAGTGGTAGTCGAGGATGTCCTGGAAGCGCTGGCTCGGCACCAGTCGCACGAGGTCGTCGCGCACCACCGTCTGCACGTAGGCGTCGGCGCCCCGGCACAGCTCGTCGAGCGTGGGGCACGGCACGCCGTCACCACCGAGCACCACCGACGACCCGGCGTGCTCGCGCCCGCCCGCACCACGGTGGACGGGCCGGCCCGCCAGGCGTCGGGGATCGGGTTGCCGGTGCCGAACAGCGTCACGTCCATCGGCGCACCTTGGGAACGGCAGCCGTCAGGCGTCGAGGCAGGCCAGCACCTCGCCGAGAACCCGGATCGAGCGCTCGTCGATCGGGTTGACCACGCAGATCACCTCGTCGGCGCCGGCCTCACCGAGCGCTCGCAGGCCGTCGGTGATCCGCTCGGTCGAGCCGCGCAGCGGCGGGCTGTCGGGGTACTCCGGCCGCTCGGTGGCGAGCCCGTCGAGCTCCACGAGCACGCAGGCGCTGCGCTCCACCGGTGCCGCGCCCGTCCGCTCGACCAGGGCGTCGATGCGGGCGTTGAGGGAGGCGAAGCCCTCCGGCGTGTTGCCGAACCAGTCGAACCACGTGTTCCACCGCTGCACGTGGGGCAGGGCGATCGTGAGGACCCGCTCGCCGACGCTACCGACCATGAGCGGCACCGGCCGGCGCAGCGGCGGCAGCAGCACGGCGTCGTCGGCGCGGGCGAGCTCACCGCGATGGGTCACCCGCTCGCCCTGCACCAGACCGCGCACGATCGGGAAGGCGTCGGCGAAGCGGCTGGCCAAGCGGTCGAACGGCAGGCCGAAGGCCCGGAACTCGGCCTCGTTCCAGCCGGCGCCCACGCCGAGCACGAACCGCCCGCCACTCACCTCGTCGACGGCGGCAGCCATCTTGGCCACGAGCCCGGGCGGGTGGAACGCGAGGCACGCCACGAGCGGGCCGATCTCCACCCGCTCGGTCACGGCGGCCAGTGCCGCCATCGTCGTCCACGCTTCCCACGGCCCCCGCTCGGGTCGCCCGTCACCGCGGTAGAGGAGGTGGTCGCCGAGCCAGATCGAGTCGAACCCGACCTCCTCGGCGGCCCGGGCCATGGCCACGAGCTCCGGCCACCGCACCACCCGCTCCACCTCGGGCAGCTGCACGCCCACGCGCACCGGTCGTCCCATCCCCCCATCATGGCCCCCGGGTCGGGCCGGGATCTCAGAGCGGCTTGGTGAAGGCGAGGAGGGGGACGTCGGGGACCGGGACCCAGTCGTGCCCGGGGTCGCGCGCGAATCCGAAGCGCTCGTAGAGGCGGTGGGCACCCGTCATCCACGGCGTCGAGTGGATGGCGAGCGCCGTGGCGCCGAGCTGGCGGGCCCGATCGACGCACCACATGACGAGCGCAGTGCCGGCGCCGGCCCCTTGCGCGGCCGGGTCGACGGCCAGGTGCCGGAACGTGACCGCGCCCGGCTCGGCGGTCTCGTGGAACGGGTTGTCGGCGCTCGGCACGAAGCACACCCCGCCCAGCACGCGACCGTCGTCGCCGACAGCCACCATCACCTCGCAGCCGGCGGCCACCTTGGCCGCCGTGTCGCGCAGCTCCTCGTCGTACTCGGGCTCGTGCACGTGGCCGGGCAGCGCGTGGTACGCGGCCACGGTGATCTCACCCAGCCGCTCGTACTCGTCGGGACGCACGGGCCGGACGATCACGGCCCGACGGGCTCGACGGCGAGCGTGGTCATGGCCGCATCGTCGCGCAGCGCGTCGCAGCCGACGAGCGGCTCGAGCACGTCAGGGCGCGGCGGGTCGGCGGAACGTGGTGACGAGGATGACCGCCGACACGAGCACCGCCCAGGCCGGGAAGACCAGCAGCACCCAACGGTTGAGGGTGACCACCACCAGGAGCACCACGGCGAGCACGTAGGTGAGCAGACCGAGCCACCGCGGGAAGGCCCGGGTCCGCAGCCCGATGGTGGCGAAGGCGACCATGAACACCCCGGCCATGCGCAAGGCGAAGAGGTTGGTGATGCGGAACATCACCTCTCGAGCGAACCGGTACGTGCCGCCGTCGACGATGGCCTCGGGCTGGACGTCGAACGTCGCCACCAGCGCGGCGGCCACGCCGGTGGCGACGTACGTCATGGCGAGGAAGAGCAGCCCGCTGCCGATGAGCACGGTGGAGAAGAAGCGGTCTTCCAGCTCGCCGACCCGGTCGCGCACGACGCCGATGAACCACAAGAACGCAATGCCGGCGAGAGGGGCGACGAGCACGGCGACCGTCACCGCGGTGCGCCGCTCGTCGATCGACGACGCAGCGTTCGGGTCGCGGGGCAGCGCCACCGCGATCAAGACGAACGTGGTGGCCAGCAGGACCCCGAAGACGATGCCCGCCACGGACGCCGCCCTGGGCGTGCGCAGACGACCGTCGAGCAACGCATCGTCGAGACCAGCCACGTTCCCCCCCTCGGTCGACGCGCGTGCGCCGTCAGGCCCCCAGCCTCGCGCTCGCGCTCAGGCGGCGGCGGGACCGGCGTGGCGGCGGGCGAAGCCCTCGGCGCGCTGCTTGACCCCCCGGAGCATGTCGCGCGACATCACGAAGTCGGCCGGCACGATGACCAGCCGCCCACCGAGCGTGAGCCACCACGGCGACGTCACCCAGCGGGACCGGAACAGGAAGCGGGTGCGGGTGCCGCCGTCGACGGGCAGCAGCACGAACGTCCACGACCAGTCGAGCTCGGCGATCCGGCGCTCACGCCAGCTCTTGGGGAGGTGGCTGGTGGAGTGCAGCACGAGCACGTGCTCGGGCTCGAGGTGCTCGACGATCAGGCCGCAGCCCGTCTCGGGCGGGCCGTCGGGGATGAAGGTGCCGACCCGGATGTCCTGCAGCCCGGGGATGATGCGGTCGGCGCTCGGCCAGTTGGCCGGGAACAGCAGCCGGTCGACCCAGCGGGCGGTGTACCACCCGGCCCGGTGCCAGCCCATCTGCAGGAGCCACGGCCAGACGTCCGCGGCCGGTGCGTCGATGGTGACGGCGTGGTCGGTGACCGCCGTCGGCGCCGGCACGATGTCGTCGCCCGGCAGGCGCATGGCTCGCTCCTGCGGCGTCGAGCCGAACGTGCGGCCGAGGTGGACGAGGCCACGTCGGCCACGGCGGCGGCACCGAGGGCGGTGACGAGGGCGGGCGGCCAGCGCACGAGGGACCTCCGGGGTGCGGGTAGGCGTGGGCCCCGGGAACGACCCCGGGGCCCGGTGGGATGCGACGGGTGGGTCAGGCGGCCTTCGGCGCCCGCGGCTTGCGGACCGGGGCCGGGGTCGGCTCGAGCTTGCCGAGGACCGGCTGCCACGCCTTCACCATGTTGCGGGCGAAGGTGGCCTGGTTGTCGACGAACCGATGGGCGAACTCGATCTGGAAGTCGACGAGCTCGCTGACGGTCGGGACCTGGCTGAGGAACGGCCACGCCGGCCGGTCGGGCGTGTAGTCGGCGAAGAACTCCGCCATGTCGCCGCCGAACCGGACGAGCGGCTCCTCCACGCGGGCCACGACGTCGAAGAACTCGTCCTGCCACTCCTTCATCGTCTGGAGCATGGTCATGGGCTACCTCACTTCCTCGGGATCTTCCACCACGATGATGCGCCCGCGACGCTCGCAGCGCAAGCGTTCGCTAGCAAAATCTCGCACTCACCGCGGGACCAGCACGACGGTGACCCCTGCTCGTCCGAGGGCGGCCACCAGGGCGCCGGCCGCCACCCGCTCGCGGGAGCCGACGCGGGTGACGGCGACGGCGAAGCGGGCCGCTGCGGGCAGGCGGGCCTGCATCCCGTCGGGGCTGGTGGCGAGGCGCACGGCCCGATCGAGGGTGAGCACGTCGGTCTCGTCGCAGCCGACGACGACGGCGACCCGCTCCGGCCGGTGGGCCACGTCGGCGATCGGGCGGCCGAGCGCGTCGGCCGCCATGACGGCCACGACGAGGGTGCTGCACGACGGGATCACCGGCTCGTAGGGGGCGGGGGCCTTCACGAGGCGGTGGCGGGCGCCGTCGGCCTCCACCACGATGGCGTCGGCGGTGCCCGTCCGCCACCGCTCGTCGATCGCCTCCGGCGGCGGGCCGACGACCTTGCGGTCGTCACCTCCGGCCGCCCAGAACGACGGGAGGTCGGCCACCTGGTCGCGTCCCATCTTCGTCGTGGTGGTCGTGACCACCCGCAGGCCACGCCCGGCGAGGGTGCCGGCCACCGCCCGCAGCAAGGTGCTCTTGCCGCCCGCGCCCACGAAGGCGACGAGGTCGCGCCCGATGGCGAGGGTGTCGACGAGGAGGGCGCCGGCGTCAGTCCCGGTCATGCCACCAGGTGAGCACGGCTTCGAGCACACCGCCGCCGACGGCGAGCGCCTTGTCGGAGATCTCCCGCCACGGCGTGTCGAGTCGGGGGTCGAGGTCGCCCACCTTGAGCCCGGAGGGCACCTCGGTACCGTCGGCGATCAGGCCCCGGATGCGGCCTCGGAACGGCGCCCGCAGGTCGACACCGCCGACCGAGCCGAGTCGGTCGCCGGGCTCCACGACGTCGCCGACCGCCACCCGCCAGCGGGCAGCACCGGCCACCGGCGCCCGCAGCACGCGCTCGCCGCTGCGACCACCGAGCTCACCCGGTAGCCCCGTGTCGGCCGCCGCCGACCCCTGCCAGAGCGCCCGACCGAGGCGCGGCCCCCGCAGCGTCTCGACGACGGCATGGCAGTGGTGGCCGGCGGTGAACCCCGGGCCGAGCCCCACGACGAGGTCGGCGTCGCCGATCGTGGTGTCGAGCGGCCGCTTGGCCATCCGGGCGTCGACCACCACGGCCGCGCCGAGCGGAGGGAGCACGGCTGTCACGACCACCGGCACCACGCCGGAGCGGGCGAGTCCGGCCGCCTCCTCGACGGTGGACCGCACGCCGCACATCCCCTCCACCTCGGCGGTGCCGCGGTGCACGGCCGACGACAGCGCGGCCGACCGCCGCACGCTCAGCGGCGCCGGCAGCTCGGCCACCACCACCGGGAACCCGGCCCGCGTGAGGCGCCAGCACACGCCGGTGCCGAGGTCGCCTCCGCCTCGCACCACCACCAGCACGTCACGGAACGGCATCGCCCCCCCGTTCGAGGGCGACCAGCTCGGCCACGATGCTGACGGCGATCTCCTCGGGCGTCTCGGCCTGCAGCTCGACGCCGATGGGCGACCGCACCCGGTCGAGCTCGCGCGCCGGGACGCCGACGGCGAGCAGCTGGTCGCGGGTCGTGCGCCAACGCCGGTGGCTCCCGATCACCCCGATGCTGCGGGCACCGGAGGCGACGAGCGCCGGCAGCACGGCCGCGTCGACCGACTGGTCGCGGGTGACGACCACGACGTGCGTCCGGCCATCGACCTCGCGCAGGGCATCGTCGACCGGGCCAGCGACGAGCACGTCGGCGCCCGGCACCCCCTCGGCGGTCATGAGCTCGGCGCGGTCGTCGGTGACGACCACCCGGAAGCCGACCCAGTGGGCCAGCGCGGCCACGGCCCGGCCGACGTGCCCACAGCCCACGACGAGCACGGTGGCCGGCGGGCGGTACGGCTCCACGTAGACGGTCACCTCCCCTCCGCACACCCCGGGGTCACCGCGGCCGCGGTCGACGAGGTCGTAGTGCAGCATGCGGGGCCGGCCGTCGGCCAGCGCCGCCCTGGCCTCCTCGACCACCCGGCGCTCCAGCTCACCGCCGCCGATGGTGCCGGCGATGCCGCCGTCCCGGCCGACGAGCATCTTGGCACCCGGGCGCCGCGGGGTGGAGCGGTGCGCCTCCACCACCGTGGCCAGTGCCACCGGGATGCCGAGCGCGACCGCACCGGCCAGCTCCTGCAGCAGGGCCGGGACCTGGCCGGCCACCACCGGCAGGCCGCCGTCAGGCACCGGCGGCGGCCGCCTGCAGCGCTCGCCACACCCGCTCGGGGGTGAGCGGCAGCTCGTCGATGGCCACACCGGTGGCGTCGAGCACGGCGTTGCGCACCGCCGGCGCCACGCCGTCGATCGGGATCTCGGCGACGGCCTTGGCGCCGAAGGGACCCGACGCCTCGTTCGTCTGCACGAGGTACACCTCGGTGGCCGGCACGTCGTCGGACCGGTAGATCCAGTAGGGACCGATGGCCGGGTTCACCGGCTGGCCCTCGTCGTCGAGCACGAGCTCCTCGCACAGCGCGTAGCCGAGCGCCTGCACCATGCCGCCCTCCACCTGCCCGCTCGCCGTCACCGGGTTGATGGCGACACCGCAGTCGACGGCCATCACGAGCTTCACCGGGGTGACCTGACCCGTCTGGAGGTCCACCTCCACCTCGGCCACCTGGGCCGCGAACGGCGGGGGCGAGTCGTGGGCCACGTGCGACGCGGTGGCCATGATCTGCTCCTGGTCCTCGGTGTGGAGGGCGTTCAGGGCGACGTCCTCGAGCGACACGCTGCGGCCGTCGGGGGCCCACGCCCGCCGGTCGCGCAGCACGACCCCGTCGGACCCGTCGAGGCCGAGCAGGCGACCGGCCCGAGCGACGATGCGGTCGCGCACCTGCTCGGCCGCCTTCTTCACCGCCATGCCCGAGATGAACGTGGTGCTCGAGGCGTAGGCACCGACGTCGAACGGCGTGAGGTCGGTGTCGGCCGCGTACACCAGCACGTCGGCCGTGCCCACTCCGAGCACCTCGGCGGCGATCTGGGCCAGCACGGTGTCGGCACCAGTGCCGAGGTCGGTGGCCCCGACGAGGAGGTTGAACGACCCGTCGTCGTTCATCTTCAGCGAGCTGGCGCCCATGTCCATGAACGGGATGCCGGAGCCATGCATGCACAGCGCGAAGCCGATGCCCCGGCGCACGTACGGTCGGTCGGCCGGCGCCCGCCACGACGGGTCGGACCGGCGCTCCCAGCCGATGGCCCGCAGCGCCTGGGCCGCGCACTCCTCGGTGCCACAGGTGGTGATGCGGGGCAGGTCCTCGGGTGCGATGTCCTCGACGCCGCCCCGCTCGCCGAGGCGAGGCGCGATGTCGAGCGGGTCGCCCACCTGCACCCAGCTGCGGCGACGGAAGTCCACCGGGTCGAGGCCGAGGGCGTGGGCGATGTCGTCCATGTGGCTCTCGAGCGCGAAGAGGGCCTGCGGTGCGCCGTAGCCCCGGAACGCCCCCGCCACCGGCCGGTTCGTGTAGGCGACGTCACACCGGTACTGCTTGGCGGCCGCGTTGTACGACGACAGGCCGCGCAGACCGGTGACCGACTGCACGGTGAAGCCGTGAGTGCCGTAGGCGCCGGTGTTACCGACCACCCGGAGGTCTTGGGCGACCACCCGGCCGCCGGCGTCGACGCCGGTGCGGAAGGTGAGCGTCTGGGCGTGGCGGGTGCGCGACGCCACGAACTCCTCCTCGCGGGTGAGCTCGAGGCGGACCGGGCGCCCGGTGGCCAGCACGAGGTGCCCGACGATGTCCTCGATGAGCATCTCCTGCTTGGCCCCGAAGCCGCCGCCGATGCGGGGCTTCACCACGCGGATCTGCTTCACCGGCAGGCCCAGCAGCGGCGCCACCATGCGGCGGACGTGGAACGGCACCTGGGTCGACGAGCGCAGCACGAGCCGCTCGTCCTCGTCGAGCCAGCCGATGGTGATGTGCGGCTCGATCGGGCACTGCTGCACCTGCTGCACCCGGAACGTGCCCTCGAACACCTGGGCTGCGGTCGCCAGCACCGCCTCCACATCGGGCACCGTGCGACCTTCGATGCGACAGCTCGTGTTGCGGGGGGCGTCGGTGATGCCCACGGAGTCGGTCTCCTGGTGGATCACCGGTGCTCCTGGCGCGATCGCCTCGCGCTCGTCGAGCACGGCCGGCAGCACGTCGTAGGTCACCACGATGCGCCGGCACGCCTCCTCGGCGATCTCGACGGTCTCGGCCGCCACGGCGGCCACACGGTCGCCCACGTGGCGGACCGTGTCGTCGAAGCTCACCTGGTCCCACGGGTGGGGGTTGGGCCAGGTCTGGCCGCCCGACGCGTACTTCACCCGCTTGGTGTTGCGGTGGTGGAGCACGGCGTGCACGCCCGGGAGGGCCAGAGCCTCGCGGTCGTCGATGTCGACGATGCGGGCGTGGGCGTGCGGGCTGCGCAGCACCTTGGCGTGCAGCAGGCCCCGCAGCTCGATGTCGTCGGTGAAGGCGGGGCGGCCCTTCACGAGGCGCACGGCGTCGACCTTGTGCTCGGCGTGGCCCACCACGGCGAAGTCCGCCACGTCGGGTGACGGCACCACGCGCGGCACCGCCGCCGGTGCGTCGGGGGCCCGCCCCGCGACCGCGTCACCGGTGGCGAGCGAGTCGACGAGCACCGGGGCCATGGGCTCCGGGTGCTCGCCCCGCAGCAGGAGGGCCGCCCGCCGGACCGCCTCGACCACCTTCACGTAGCCGGTCTCGCGGTCGAGCACTCCCGACAGCGCGTCGCGGATCGACGACTCGTCGGGATCGGGGTCACGGGCCAGCAGCGCGGACACGGCGAGCACGAGCGCGCCGGCCGAGTAGCCCGACTGCAGGGCCCCGGTGTCGACCAGCGCGGCCTGGATCGGGTGGAGCGACCCGGGCCCGCCGTCGAGGGCCTCGACGGTGGTGACGTCGTGGCCGGCGGCCTGAGCGGCGAGCAGCACGTCGGCGGCCACGAGCCGGCCGTCGAGGAGCACGGCGGCCGCACCGGTCTCGCCGGTGGGTGAGCCGTAGCGGACCGAGGCACAACCCTCGCGCCGCAGCACCACGGCGAGCGTGTCGCCCGGTTCGCACCGGATGCTGCGAGCGGCGCCGTTGAGGGTGAAGCCGACGTCGATCATGCGAGCGCCTCCATCACTCGGGCCGCCAGCGTGCGGGCCAGCGAGCGGCGGTACTCGGCCGACCCGCGGAAGTCGGCCGGCGGGTCGAGCCGGTCGAGGTCGGTGACCAGCACCGGCGTGGCCGCCACCCCGCTGAGGGCGAGGCGCACCTCGCCGCCAGGCGCCCGCCGGGCCACGGCGGCCACGATCGGGCGGTCGGCCGCCGTGCGAGCGGTGCGGGCGGCCACCGTGGTGCCCCGGGGGTCGACGGTGACCGCGGTCGCGATCCTTCCGGCGAGGAGCCGGCGGTCGGCCAGCACGGTGGCCAGCGGCACCTCGACGGCGCCGGCCGAGCCGGCGATCGTGACCACCGCCTCGTGGACGAGGAGGGTGGCCAGCAGCTCGCTGTCGTGGTCGCCGACGGCCACGATGCCGCCGACGGTGGCGGCGTTGCGCAGCGTGCTCGGCACCTCCCGGCGAGCGGCCTCCCGGAGGCCGGCCGGCACGATGGGCGTCTCGACGAGCTGCTGCAGCGTGGCCGTTGCCCCGAGGACGAGGGCGTCGGCGGCCGCAACGGTGACGGTGTCGAGCCCGAGCGCCTGGAGGTCGACCACCTCCACGGGCTCGGAGGCGGCAGGGACGAGGCGGGTGCCACCGGCGAGCACGACGGCCCGCGGCCGCGCCAGCAGGTCGAGAGCGCCGTCGAGCGCCACAGGTCGGTGGTAGGCGGCGATGGTTGCCATGGCCTCAACGATCCGCCCGTGGCCCCGCTGCCGACAGGGCCGAAAGTCGCAGCGGAGAGCGCTCGTCGGCCGCGGTGCGCGGGAACAGCGTGACCCCCGTGGAGCGGGCCTCCACGCTGCCGCAACGGGGATCGGCGAATTCGCTTGCCGTGTCGGCCTGAGCCGGCTTCACTGCGGTTCGCCGTCAGGGAGACGGCCGCAGTGACCTCCGGAGGCGGTTGATGAGCGTGTCGGGACCCACGAACGCCCTCGCAGCGCGCCCCGAGGTCGACGCCGCCGGCTGAATCGGCCGCCCACCTCCGGGCGCGGTGCCGTTCCACGGTCCCGCCCCCTTCCGGAGGTCTTCCCCTTGTCACGCACGTACCGCGGCCGTGACGGCTCGCCGCGCCGCGACGACCGCCGCCGGCCACCGGACCGACCGACCGGTCGCTCCGACAGCTTCCGGTGCCGCCACTGCGGGCTCGACGTCCCGCTCGACGCGCCCGGCACCGCCCACCGCAACCACTGCCCCACCTGCCTGCACAGCCGCCATCTCGACGACGACGTCCCCGGCGACCGCGACGCCGACTGCGGCTCGATCATGGAGCCGATCGCCATCGCCGTTCGCGGCGACGGCGAGTGGACGCTCATCCACCGCTGCCTCGGCTGCGGCGAGCTCCGCAACACCCGCACCGCCGGCGACGACAATCCGCTGCTGCTCGTTCAGCTCGCCGTCAAGCCGCTCGCCCGCACCCCGTTCCCCTTGGCCGCCCTCGGCGGCTGAGGGGAACGACCCGCTCGACCCCTTCGGACAGCTCCATCTCGGGGAGCCGCCGCAGGGCCCGCATCGCCTCCAGCGTCTCCGCCGTCACGACCAGCGTCGGGAACCCTCGAGCGCCAGCGCGACCTCAGGATCGACGAACCACTCCCGCATCCACCGCACGCTACGCCGCTGCCCTGCGGCCTTCCCGATGGCCCAGATGCTCTCGTAGAAGCGTCGGACCAGCGTGCGGGCGGCACCTCACCGACGCAGCACGGTTGCGTGCTCGCTGCTTCTGCTCACTTCCAGGAGCGGAGCACGTCGCGCGCTTCGTCGATCGAGGTGACGATGCGGCCGACATCCTCGATCACACCTCGGACGAGAAGGTTGATGCCCATCGACTCGCCGCGCATGCCACGGAAGTCGGTGAGAAGCCCGACGATGCCCCGCTTCGACGGATCCGACTGCATCAGCGCATGGAACATCCCGATCTCGCACGCGGTGCCGTCGTCCACCGACGGGCCGTCGAGGATCGCCAGCATCGCGTCGGCACCCTCGATCCCCGGCCTGTCCTTCGCGAAGATCGACGCCGCCGTGACCTCGACGCCCGCCGCGAGCTCGTGTTCGTGCGGAACGAAGACCTCGAAGCCGTCGGCGCGCAGTGCGACCGCGCACTGCGCGCCGATGTACGAGCGCTCGTACGGCGTGAAGAGCGGGCCGGCGAAGTAGATCTTCAGGAACCCCGAAGGTACCGAGTGACGCCGTGGTTCGGGTAGGGGCAACCGCGGTGCTCCTGCGGCGTGCGAGCTCATGACGCCGGCTTCGTGGTCACAACTGGCCATCTCGGCCACTCACGAATCGCGAGCAGGGCCACACGTCCTGGACGGCACGCGCGCCGTGCTGCGCCCGGCGGGGCCGACCTCCTGGGGCCTCGAGCCGACCATCGAGATCCCCGGCTGGTCCGGCGCGTCGGCACGGTAGAGCCACCACGTGCGGTGCTTGTAGCTGCCTGCGGAGCGGAACGCGAGTACCGCCGTCGGCTCGCGATCGATGCGCGTGACCACCTTCCCGGGCGTACCAAACGTGATCGCGCCCGGACCGATCACGATCTCGGTCGGCGGTTGGCGACGGAGCCAGATCCACGCAACCGCCGACACCGATCACCGCAGGAAAAACGGCGGCCACCCGGGCTCCCTCCCAGCCCCGCCACACGACGAGCGCGCAGAGCACAGCAAGGAAGCCGACGACAACGTCGTGGTCGCGCTTGCGCTCGACGATGGTGGTCACGGCGCACCGTACCCATCGCCATCGCCCGCCACCGCAAGGCGACTCGCCTCTCGCTGCGGCGTGGAGGTGTTGAGCACGTACGACCAGGCGCTCGGTGGGCCATCAGGACAGCGCTACCTGGGATGTCGCTTCCCGGCAGACCCGACGTATGCCACCCTCATCACGCCCTGAGCTCACTCCTGGGGCGGACCGGGTGGCCTTCTCCCTATCCTTGCGCTTTGCCTGTTCCCCATCCCCCGCCGGGTTAGCTCAGCTGGCAGAGCAATCGCCTTGTAAGCGATAGGTCATCGGTTCGATCCCGATACCCGGCTCCGTCTCCTCAGCGGGCGTAGAGCGCGTCGATCAGCGCGCGGTTGCGGGTGCTCTGCCAGCGGGGGATCACGTGGTTCATCACGTACCCGAAGGCGATGCCGGCGTCGGGGTCGGCGAAGCCGAGGGCGCCGCCGGTGCCGAAGTGGCCGAAGCTGCGCGGGTTCGGGCCGAGTGGCCGGCGGGCGGTGGTCGGCGTGAAGCCGAGCCCGAACGTCGCCTCCTCGCCGAGGATCGGGCACGGCCCCACCGAGTGCGGGCGGGTGGCGTCGGCGAGCAGCTCGGCCGACACCACCCGGCCCGGCTCGAGCAGCAGCTCGTAGAACCGGGCCAGGCCCCGCGCCGTCGCATGGGCGTTCGTCGACGGCACCTGTGCACGGCGCCACGCGGGTGTGTTGACGACGCCCATCGACGAGTAGCCGGGCGGGTTGCGGTAGGCCAGTGCCGCCATCAGCGCGTCGCCGGTCAGGTCCTCGAAGCGGAACGAGGGCATCGGCGCCGCCGGCGCCCAGATCACGTCGGCGCACCGGGCGTGGTGCTCGGTGGGCAGGCCGACCCAGAGGTCGATGCCCGGCGGCCCGCAGATGGCGACCAGGCGGGCGCCGGGGAGCTCGCCGGTGGCCCGGTGCACCACGCCGCCCACGAGGTGGCCGAAGGTGTTGGTGTGGTACACGTGTCGCGAGCCGGGCTCGAACCATGCCTCGGTAGCCGCCACCGCCGCCGTCATGGTCTCCCAGTCCCACAGGTCGTCGTCGGTGAGGATCCGGCCGCGGATGGCCGGCACCCCGGCCTGGTGGCACAGGGCGTGGCGCACGGTGGCGCCGGACTTGCCCCCGGACGCGAACTCCGGCCACACGTCGGCGATGCGGGTGTCGAGGGCGAGCGTGCCGCCGTCGACGACCTGGAGGGCCAGCGCCGCCAGCACCGCCTTGCCCACCGAGTAGACGTTGACGAGCGTGTCGGGCTGCCACACGCGGGTGCGGGCCTCGTCGGCCCATCCTCCCCACAGGTCGACCACCACCTCGCCCCGGCGGATCACGCACACCGCGGCGCCGACCTCGCCCCGTTCGGCGAAGTTGGCGGCGAAGGCCGCTCGCACGGCCTCGAAGCCCGGAGCGCACGTCCCGGCGATCGACACCTCCACGACCGGAGTGTGGCAGAGCGAGCGAGCCCCGATCCCGGCGCTACGTTCACGTCATGGCGTCGATCGCGTCGTCTCGCAGCATCGCCTCCGCCGGCTCGTGGTGGTCGGTCGCCAGCCTGCTCTCGGCGGGGTCGATCGGCTCGATCGGCTCGGCCGGGTCGATCCTGTCCATCGGCAGCGTCGGGTCGGTGCTGTCGATCGGCTCGGCCGGCTCGATCCTGTCGATCGGCAGCGCCGGATCGATCGGCGGTCTCGGCGAGGCGGGGCGGGCCACCCGCATGGCCGGCACGGCCCTCACGGTGTGGGCGCTGGTCGCCGTGACCGCTGCCACACTGCGATCCTGACGACGTGACCTCCGACCGCTGGGCGTCGGGACCTCCGGGGTTGGCAGGTTGGCATCGGCATGGGTCGCCGGGCAGCCCACCGGATCGCGGCGGCGGCCCACGACGGCCAGGTCGACGCGTCGGCGAGGCACTGGCCCGGGCGTGGTGACGGGCGGCGCGTTCAGGACGGGCGGTGGCGGGCGACCTCGTAGCAGGCGAGGGCGCCGGCGGCGCTCACGTTGAGGCTCGACAGCTGCCCGAGCATCGGGATGCTGACGACGAGGTCGCACCGCTCGCGCACGAGGCGTGACAGCCCGGCTCCCTCGGCGCCGAGGACGAGGACGATCGGCTGGGCCCCGAGGTCACCGAGGTCGAACAGGCTGCGGTCGGCGTCGTCGTCGAGACCGACGATCCACAGGCCCCGGTCCTTGCACAGCCGCAGCGCGGTGGGCAGGCCGGGCACGAGGCACAGCGGCAGGTGCTCGACCGCGCCGGCCGACGCCTTGGCCACGGTGGGGGTCACGTGCACGGCTCGGTGCCGGGGCAGCAGCACGCCGCTCACGCCGGCGCCCTCGGCCGAGCGCAGCAGCGCCCCGAGGTTGCCCGGGTCGGTGACACCGTCGACGGCGACGAGGAACGGCGGCGGCCCGTTGCGCTTGGCCCGCACGAGGTCTTCGAGGTCGGCTTCCCGCAGCGGCGCCGCCTTGGCCAGCACGCCCTGGGGTGCTTCGGTGCGGGCCTCGGCCTCCAGCTTCCGGCGGCTGACCTCGACGACGGGCACGCGCTGGTCGGCGGCCAGGTCGAGGATGTCGGCCACGACGTCGGCGTCGTCGAGGTCGTTGGCCACCCAGAGCTCGCGGACGCGTCGCTTGCGGCCCAGCAGCAGCTCCCGCACCGCCTGGCGTCCCTCCACCTGCTCGCCGCCGAGCCCGCGGTCACGCTCGGGCGCCCCGGGCGGTGTGGCGCCACGGCGCATCCCGCCACGACCACCACCGGTCGCCGTGACGGCCCGGAACATGCCGCTGCGCCCGCTGCCGCCGCCCTTGACCGGACGGGCCTTGCCCGACGAGCCACGGTCGGAGGCGCCCTTGGCGGCGCGGCTCGTGCCGCCGGTGCCGCGCGCCGGCGACGGGCCACCCTTGGCCGGCCGGCTCATGCCACCCGCGGCCCCGCCCGACGGCGGCCCGCCCTTGGCCGACCGGCTCGGGCCGCCCTTGCCGCCACCGCCCTTGCCGGACGCGCCACCGCCCCCCTTGGCCGGGCGGCTCATGCCGCCCTTGCCGCCGCCCCGTGACGACGACGGCTTGCGGTCACGGCTCATGCCCCCGGACGGGCTCACGGCCCCACCACCACGGCGACGGCCCAGCAGGCGATCCCTTCGCGCCGGCCGAGGGCACCGAGGCCCTCCGGGCGGCGCCCCTTCACCGTCACCGGCGCACCGGCGGCGTCCGACAGCCGCTGCTGCATGAGCTCCCTCCTCGGGGCCAGCTTGGGTGCCTCGCACACCACGCTGCAGTCGACGTTGCCAGGTTCCCACCCGTGCGCTCGCACCAGGTCGGCCACCGCCCGCAGCAGCTCGAGCGAGTCGGCCCCCGCCCAGCGCGCGTCGGTGTCGGGGAAGTGCTGGCCGAGGTCGCCGAGGCCGGCCGCGCCGAGCAGCGCCTCGGCGGCCGCGTGGGCGACCACGTCGGCGTCGCTGTGGCCCACGAGCCCCGGCGCGCCCTCGAAGCGGACGCCGCCCAGCACCAGCGGGCGAGCCGGGTCGTCGCTCACGCGATGGACGTCGAAGCCCTGCCCCACGCGCACCTGCATCAGCCCGCCTCCCCGGCCACGATCCGCTCGCGCGCCCACTGGAGGTCTTCGGGCATCGTGATCTTGCGGTTGAGCGCCTCACCCGGGACCACCACCACGCGACCCCCTTGGGTCTCGACGAGGGCGGCGTCGTCGGTCGACTCGCCGCCACCGGCGTGGGCGGCCCGCAGCGCCACGGCCCGGAAGGCCTGCGGGGTCTGCACCGCTCGCAGCCGCGACCGGTCGACGGTGCGCACCACCAGCCCGTGCTCGTCGACCTCCTTCACCGTGTCGGTCACCGGCACACCCGGGATGGCGGCGTCGGCACCGTGGCGCACGGCCGACACCACGGCGTCGAACAGCGCGGCCGTGGCGAACGGGCGGGCGGCGTCGTGCACCACCACGATGGTGGCGTCGAGGGGCACCGCGGCCAGCCCGCACCGCACGCTCTCGGAGCGCGTGGAGCCCCCCTGGACGATGGCGTCGGGCCGGTCGGCATGTGGGAGGTCGACGAGCTCGATGCTGCTGGCCTCCGGCACTACCAGCACCACACCCTGGCTCACCTCGCGGGTGGCGGCCAGCGCCCAGTCGACCACCGTGCGGCCGCCGAGGTCGTGGAACTGCTTCGGCCCACCGAAGCGCGCGCCGGAGCCGCCTGCCACGACGATCGACCACACAACCTCGGCCACGGCGCCGGACGGTAGTACCGTGCCGCGCGCCATGGCCTACGAGGATCTGCTCTCCAGCACGGAGTTCTTCCACGGCGTCGGGCACGAGCAGCTGGCGGTGCTCGAGAAGCAGGGCATCGTCGAGGGGCTCGTGCGCGGCGACGTGCTGTTCGCCGAGGGCGACACCCCCGGCCAGCTCTACGTGGTGCTGAGCGGTCGCATCGCCATCGCCAACCGCAGCATCGACGGGCGCGAGAGCGTGTTCGCGCTCATGGAGGAAGGCGACCTGTTCGGCGAGATGGGCCTGCTCGACGGGCTCACCCGCTCGGCCGAGGCCCGCGCGCTGGAGACCTCGCAGGTGCTGGCCATCCCCTACGAGCCCGTGAAGGCACTGTTCGACACCGAGCCGGCGCTGCTGTGGGGCGTGGTGCGCCTGCTGTCGCAACGGCTGCGCACGATGGACGAGGCGCTGGCCGACAGCGTCTTCCTCGACGTCACCGGCCGCACCGCCAAGCGGCTCCTCGAGCTGGCCGACGGCCGCGACGAGTTCCTGCTGCCGGTCACCCAGGAGGAGCTGGCCGGGATGGTGGGCGCGTCACGCGAGCGGGTGAACAAGGCCATCGCCAGCTTCATCCGGCTCGGCTGGCTCGAGCAGCACGAGCGCCGCTACCGCATCGTGCACCGAGACCGCATGGAGCTGCGCAGCCGCTAGACCCCGAGGAAGTGCTTGGCCCGGATCCAGGCGTCCTCGGCATCGGCCGGTCGGTGAGCCGGGCGGGTCGGGTCGTGCACGAAGCCGTGTTCGGCCTCGGGGTAGCGCACCACCGTCACGTTCGCCAGCGCTTCGAGCGCGGTCACGTCGTCGGGCGGGGTGTAGGGGTCGTTGCCGCCGATGATGGCGAGCACCGGCGTGGCACCCGGGCGGGCCACGTAGTGCAGCGGCTCCTCGTGGCCGTCGCCGCGCCACGCCTCGGGGGTGCGGATCATCCCGTAGAAGCTCACGACCCGGTCGAAGCGGCGCAACCCCGCTGCCTTGAGCGCGTACATCCCGCCCATGCAGAACCCGACGAGCCCGACCCGCTCGAGGCCGGTCTCGTCGGCCGCCTCAACGAGGTCGCGCAGCACCTCGATGTCGTCGAGGGTCGACACGGCCGCGAAGCGGGGCTCCACGTCGGGGCCGAGGTCTCGGCCGGGGAACGGCTCGGGGGCGATGGCGTGGACGTCCCACTCGGCCGCAAGGTGGGCGACCATGTCGTCGTAGAGCGGGCGCAGCCCGAAGATGTCGGGGGCCACCACGACAGCGGCGGTCGGGTGGTCGGGGCGGACGGACTCCGCCGGCGTGCCGGACGGCAGCGTGATGCGCATGCCGCCGTCTTAGCGGACTCGGGTCAGGCGTCGCGCACCGACGTGAGCCACGACCCGGCCACGAGGGCCACGATGGCGGCGGCGAGGCTGTAAGCCCAGGCCAGCGGCTGGCCGAGGCCGGCCTCCAGCGGCTCTTTCACCCACATCTCGGCCAGGGCGGCGAACGGCAGCCACTTGCCGACCTCCGGGAGCACGGCCTGCACGATCGGCTCCACCACGAGTGGCCACACGACGTAGACCGTGATGGCGGCGGCCGCGCTCGGCACGATGGCGCCGAACCCGAGGCCGACGAGCGCCTGCAGCACCGTCGACACGACCGCGCCGGCGGTGGCCCGCCAGAACCCGGAGCCGGTGTCGAGCGGGAAGCCACGGGCGTCGAGGACGGCGCCGCCGGCGACGAGGCCGACGACGACGACCACGACGGCGATCGCCGAGACCACGATCGTGACGGCGACCGCCTTGGCCGCCAGCACCCGCCAGCGCCGCGGCTCGGCGGCGAAGGTGACGCGCATCGTGTAGCGGTGCTCCTGGGCCATCACGAGGATGCCGAGCACGCCGCAGAGCGCCTGTGCGATGCCGAGCCCGGCCAGCGCGAGCGGGAAGAGGTCGACGCCGGGCTCGACCCCGTTCTCGCCCTTGGGGACGATGAGCGGGACGAGCACCGAGAAACCGATGCCGAAGGCCACTGCGAGCACGATCATCACCACGTTCGACCGCACCGTGCGCAGCTTGAGGAGCTCGGCCCGCACGAGGTTCATGCCGGCGGCTTCGGCGGCGGGAGCGGTGAGCCGGGCGGCAGGCCGACCCGGAACTCCTGGTCGTCACGAGTCCCCTCCAAGAAGGCGTCCTCCAGCGAGGCCGTGACGGTGGCCAGCTCGTGGAGCACGACGCCATGGCGATGAGCCAGCTCCCCGACGGCGGCCGCCTCCATCCCCTCCACCCGCAGCGTCGTCCCGTCGGGCCGCACCGACGCCCCCGCGGCCTGCAGCGCGGCAGCCAGGCGGGCCGGGTCGGGCGACGCCACGCGCACGGCGGCCCGGGTGAAGCGCGACACGAAGCCGTCGGCGCCGCCCTCGTAGATCAGCCGGCCGCGGCCGATCACCACGAGGTCGTCGGCCAGGAGCGACATCTCGGCGAGGAGGTGCGAGCTCACGAACACCGTGCGCCCCTGGCGGGCCAGGTAGGCGAGGAAGTCGCGGATCCAGCGGATGCCCTCGGGGTCGAGGCCGTTGGCCGGCTCGTCGAGGAGCAAGGTGGCGGGGTCGCCGAGCAGCGCGCCGGCCAGGCCGAGCCGCTGGCGCATGCCGAGCGAGTAACCACCGACCCCCTTGCGGGCGACCTCGGTGAGCCCGACCATCGCCAGCACCTCGTCGACGCGCGCCACCGCGAGGCCGTTCGACAGGGCCATCCAGCGGAGGTGGTTGCGCCCGCTGCGGCTGGGGTGGGCGTACGACGCGTCGAGGAGGGTGCCCACCGCCCGCAGCGGTGCCCGCAGCTCGCGGTAGGGCCGGCCGGCCACGGTGGCCCTGCCGGCGTCGGGGCGGTCGAGGCCCACCACGAGCCGCATGGTCGTGCTCTTGCCGGAGCCGTTCGGCCCGAGAAAGCCGGTGACCACGCCGGGCCGCACGGTGAACGACAGGTCGTCGACGGCGACGGTGCGCCCGAAGCGCTTCGTGAGCCCCCTGGCCTCGATCACGGTCAGAACGACGACGAGGTGCGCTGCGCCACGTAGGGGAACGTGCGCTCGTCGATGGCGCGCGCCACCGACGACAGCAGCAGCGGGCTGCTCACCTCGAAGGCCAGACCGGGGCCGTGGGCGGCGCCGTCGGTGCGGGGCCAGCCGGCCGGGTGCAACGTGAGCGACCCGGCCCGAACACGGTGGGGTCCTTCGGCGCCATGCAGCACGACGACGTCGTGATCGAGGTCGCTGCAGGCCCGGCTCACGCCGTCGGCGCTCGGCCACAGCGTGCGGACGGTGAGGCCGCGGCCGGTGAGGAACGACGGGGCGGGCGGCAGCTCGGCGGCCGCAAAGGCCCACGGGTAGCACGTGCCCGACCAGGCGACGACGTCGAACGGGTGGTGGGCCACCACCTCCTTGGTGCGACCCCCCGGGTGCTTCACGAGCTGGCCCACACCGTCGCCGTCGTCGTCGACCAGCATGAGCTGCTCGGGCCAGCGCTCGACCACCCCGTCAGAGCCGGTGAGCGCGCCGCGGGCCTCCACGATGAGGCAGGCGAAGGCCTCGCCGGGCCGCGGCACCCAGCGGTGCACGGTCTGGCGGGGCACCAGCACCACGTCGCCGGCGGCCACGTCGAGCACCCCGAAGACCGACTCGAGTCGCCCGGCGCCGCGCTGCACCACCAGGAGCTCGTCGCCGGTGGTGTTGCGGTAGAGCGGGCTCGGCATGGTGGCGGCCACCCAGCCGAAGCTGACATCGGCGTTGGCCAGCACCGTGCGGCGGTCGGTGACGACGTCGCCGCCGTCGTCGAACTCCCACGTGCGCAGGTGGCGCGGCACGTGCGGCGTGTTGGGCAGCAGGCTCTCGTCGCGATCGCCTTCGAACTGCGTGGCCTGGAGCGCGGCCGGCGGGTGGCGGTGGTGCAAGACGGTGAGGGGCGCGCCTGCCGAGGTGAGCAGCTCCTCCACATGGGCGCCCTCGGGCGCCTCACCGAGCGACCGGTGCTGCACCTCCACCTCCTTGGTTGTCACCACCTCACCCGAACGCTACTCCCGCGTCAAGGGACCTGCGTCTCGACCGCGCCCAGCAGCCGGTCGACCGCGGGAGCCACGCGGGCGCAGTCGCGGTCGTCGCAGCCGGCGACGGCCGCCCGAACGTGGTCGAGCCCGCGCTGCACGGTGACGAGGTGGTCGCCGGCGGAGGCTGCGGCCGCTGGGCCGGCGGGCAGCACGCCGCCGAGCACCGCGTCGAGCTCGGCCGGCCACGCCAGCGCCTGCGCGGCAAGGGCCGGCCAGGCGACGGGGTGGTCGCCGACGACCGCGGCGACGAGCCGCTCCTGCAGCGCGTCGACGCGCTCGACGGTGGCCTGCACCTGCGCCGCCAGGTCACCTCGCGCCAGCCGCCAGTGCTCGCGCAGCTCCAGCGGGTCGACGCAGACCTGCAGCGCCCCGAGGAACTGGTCGTTCTCGGCGGGCGTCCCGACGGTGACCCGCACGCCTTCGCCGGGAAAGGGCCGGGTGACAACGCCCTGCGACTCGAGCTTGAGCGTGAGGGCCACGGTGGCGTCACCGCCCGGCAGCCAGACGAAGTTGGCCTGCGGGTCGGGGACCGACAGGCCGAGACCCCGCAGCGTCGCCACCACCCGCTCGCGCTCGAGGATGGTGCGGTTGACCCGCTCCCCCAGCTCGTCGTCGGCCTCGAGGGACGCCAGTGCGGCGACCTGCCCGAGGCCGTTCACGGCGAACGGCACGAGGACGCGGTCGACGGCGGCGACGACGTCGGCGTGCGCCAGCAGGTAGCCGACCCGCAGGGCGGCCAGACCGAACGCCTTGCTGAACGTGCGCAGCACGACGAGGTTCGGGTGGCCGGCCAGCAGCTCGAGGGCCCGCGGCACGTGGGCGCCCGTCGTGTACTCGTGGTAGGCCTCGTCGAGCACGACCACGCACGACTCGGGTACGGCGGCCAGCAGCGCCACCAGCTCGTCGTGACGAACGGCCGTGCCGGTGGGGTTGTTGGGCGAGGTCACGAACACCATGCGGGTGTGCTCGGTGACGGCGCCGACCACCCCGGCCATGTCGAGAGCCTCGCAGCGGTTCGGCACCGCGACGGCGGTGCCCCCGACGGTCTGGGTGTAGATCGGGTAGGCCTCGAAGCTGCGCCAGCCGTAGAGCACCTCGTCTCCCGGGTCGCAGTAGGCCAGCAGCAGCTGCTGCAGCAGACCGACGCTGCCGCATCCCACCGCCACCTGCTCGGCGGCCAGCCCGTAGCGAGAGGCGAGCGCCTCGCGCAGCGCGGTGGCCCGATGGTCGGCGTAGCGGCCGAGGGTGGCCGAGGCGGCCCGCTCGACGGCCGCCACCACCGACGGCAGCGGTGCGTAGGGGTTCTCGTTGGAGGCCAGCTTGATGGCCGTCGCGAGCCCCTGCTCCTTCATGGCGACCTCGGCCGACTTGCCCGGCTTGTAGACCGGCAGGCCCTGCACGGCAGGGCGGGGCGACGGCACGCTCACGACCCGCCGCCCGCCTCGGCCGACTCGCGGGCAGCCGCGCCGTAGACGCCTTTGGCCATGAGCGACAGCTCGGCCTTGCGGCGGCGCTCGTAGACCTGGGCCCTGGCGGCATGGGCGGCGCTCGACTCGGGCTCGGCCTGCACCGCCCACTCGGCCAGCTGGCAGGCGAGGCGCTCGTCGGCCACCTCGAGGGCCCGGCGGGCCAGCACCTCGGCGCCGCCGGCCAGAGCAGCCACCTCGGCGGCCACCGCGGCGTCGCGCGGCGGCTTGAGGCGGGCCGGGTTGCCGTCCCACCAGCCGCCGTACATCCGCCAGACGTTGCGGACGACGAACTCGGGCTCGTCGTAGATGGGCCGCAGGTAGGGCAGCGACAGGATCCCGTCGTCGATGCGGACCGTCGCCACGATCTCGTCGAGGGTGGCGCCCTCGTTCATCATCACGAGGACCGAGGCCACCACGTGCTCGAGCGCCCCGGCCACGTCGCCGAGCACCCGGGCGATGCGGTCGCGGCCGCCCACCGGCAGGCCGTGCGCCGGCAGCAACAGCTCGGGCTCCAGTGCGGCCATCTCCCGCAGCGCGGCGGCCCACTCGCCGGGGTAGCGCTGGACCTTCTGCGGGTTGCCGGCGTTGGGGAAGACCCAGGTGATGAAGTCACCCACCGCCACCGCTCGGCGCGACGGGATCCAGGCCCACGTGTGGTCGTCGGTCTCGCCGCGGGCGTGGCGCAGCTGGAGCTCGACACCCCCGACGGCCACCGTGAGGCGGTCGGTGTAGGTGTCGGTGCAGCGGGCGACGTCGGGCGGCAAGAAGCGGGTGCTGCCGCCGATGCCGTAGCCCGGGCGGGGCCGGACGCCGCCGAACTGGCGGGCGTTGATGGCGAGGTTGAACCCGTTGGTCGCCTCGTAGCGGTCGAAGCGCGGCGGCACGTTGACGTGGCCGACGACGCGGGGGGCTCGGTGGCCTCGCTCGCGGCCGTCGGCCACGAAGGCGCCACTGCCGCCGACGTGGTCGACGTGGCCGTGGGTGTAGACGAGCGTGTGCACCGGCTCGGTGCTCCACTGCCGCAGCGCGGCCACCACCTGCTGGCCGGTGAAGGCGCCGCTGGCATCGAGCACCACGAGGCCCTCGTCGGTGCGCAGGGCCCACGAGTGGCTGAAGCTCTCGACCACGGCCAGGCCGTCGTCGAGCTCGGACAGCTCGTTCGTGACACGGTTCGCCGGCTCGTCGGTGATGCGCTCGTCGATCAGCCGTGCCGACAGGGCGAGCAAGTCGGCCATGTCCCCTCCTCGAGGTCGCTGCCCGGCAGCGTGCCACACCGGTCCGCACCGGCGAGCTGGACGAGCCGGGGTGGGCCGCCGTCGACCAGCTCGGCCCGGCCGGGCACCCAGCGGGTGAACGGCCGCCGGGGCAGCACGGTGCCGAACACGTCGCCGTCGTCGGGCCCCGGCACGAGGACCAGGCCGTGGCGACGGCGGCGCAGCGCCTGGGTCCAGTGGCCGTAGGCGCCCCGGAGCACGTCGGTGCGAGCGGCGGCCACCACCACTGCGCCGGGGGCTGCCAGCCACGGCGCGACGTCGGCGTCGGCCACCCGCTCGGCGTCGTCGACGAGCACGACGGCCGGGCCCGGTTCGTCGTGCAGCCGGCGTACCGGCCACCCGGCCCGCCGGAGCTGCGCGCCGAGCAGGGCCAGGGCCGTGCTGCGGCCCGATCCCGGTGGCCCGGCCACCAGCAGCTGGTCGCCGGGACGCACGCGCAGCAGCGCGGGGCCGAGGTCGTCGTCGGCCACCCCCACCGGCACGACCGTCACCGGTCCTTCCCGCCACGGCGGCGCCGCCTCGACCAGGTCGGGCAGCACGTCGACGGGCGTCGGCGCCACCGAGGGCCACCCCGCCGCGACCGGTGTGGGAGGGAGGGCCAGCTGGGCCACCCGGCCGCCCGCCAGGGCCCGACCGGGTCGGGACGGGTCGGTGAGCACCCACTCCTCGGCGAACGCGGCGTGCCACGCCGAAGGGAGCGCGCTGGAGCGCCGGGCCGAGGCGACGACCCGGACGCCGGCCGAGGGACCCTCGGCCAGCACGAAGGCGACATCGTCGATGACGGCCAGCCCGGCCGCGTCGTCGAAGGCAGCCCGCCGGGCGTCGAGCCCGTCGACGAGCACGACGACGGCCGGGCCGGGGGCGCCGCCGGCGCGGCGGTCCACCTCGCGGCGCAGCCACGCCCACAGCCGCGCCTGGCGGGCCCGGTCCGACGGGCCGATCACGGCCCCGACGCGCGGGAGCCCGAGGATCTCGTCGAAGGGACCGACGGCGTAGACGTGGTGGTCGGTCACGGCCCGCAGCACCCCGCTCGCCACGGTCCGCAGGGCCGTGGTGGTGCCCGAGCCGGCCGGGCCGACGACGAGCAGGTGACCCCGGCTCGGCCACCGCAGCGGGGGCTGGGCCTGCTCGTCCGGGTCGTCGAGGAGGCCGGCGGCGCCGTCGGGGAGCCCGGCGGGCGACAGCACGGCCGGCAGGGGGTCGAGCCACGGACGGCGGGGCGGCGGATGGTCGGCCGCCGCTTCCCGCACGGCGGCCACCACCGCAGCGGGGTCGCCCACCCGAGCGGTCTGGACCGCCACGAGGTCGTCGGCCCCCCGGCGCACGAGCGCTCGCCCGGGCCGGTCGCGGGGCAGGCCGGCCGCCGCCGCGTCACCGACCACGTCGAGCGCGTCGCCACGGTCGAGGGTGCGCAGGGCGATGCGCAGCGCGGTGTTGGCCCGCACGTCGTCGTTCACGGCCCCCGCGGGGCGCTGGGTGGCCAACACCAGGTGCAGCCCGAGGCTCCGGCCCCGCTGGGCCAGACCGACCAGCGCGGGGACGAAGCCCGGTACCTCGGCCACCAGCGTCGCCAGCTCGTCGACCACCACCACGAGCCGGGGCAGCACCCCGCCGCGGGCCCGGTAGGTGACCCGGTCGGGCGCACCGGCCTCGCGCAGCAGCACCTCGCGGCGGCGCACCTCGGCGCCGAGGCTGCGCACCACCCGGTCGGCCAGCGGGCCGTCGAGGTCGGTCACCACGCCGACCACGTGGGGCAGCCCGGCGAGTGCGTCGAAGGCGGCGCCGCCCTTGTAGTCGACCAGCAGGAACACCAGGTCGTCGGGGCTGTCGTGCAGGGCGAGGCCCGCGACGAGGGTGCGCAGTAGCTCGCTCTTGCCCGAGCCGGTCGTCCCGGCGACCAGCGCGTGCGGCCCGTCGGCGTCGAGGTCGAGCACCAGCGGCCCGTCGGCACCGGCACCGACCGGGGCGCGCCCACGGCCGCCGTTGGCCCAGCGGACCCGCACCACCGCAGCGTCGAACGGTCCGCAGAGGTCGGCCAGGTCGACCTCTGCGGCCAGCGCGCCACCGCGCGGCAGCTCGGGGTCACGCAGGCCCGACAGCGCAGCCGCTGCCGCGGCGGCCGTGCCCGCCAGGCAGCCCGTCGGCACCAGCGGGCGGCCGTCGAGGGTGGCGGCGTCGAGGTCGAGCACCACCGTGCACCGAGACGGCAGGGCCGCGGCTCGGCCCACCAGGGCGACCACGGCACCACCCGGGTCGGGCACTCGGAGGGCGACGGCGTCGCCGTCGAGCACGGTGACCCGGTGGCGGGCCTCGGCCGGCAGGTCGCCCGGCGACCGCACGAGCGGCGGGCCACCCAGATGGTCGGCGGCGTGGGGCAGCGCGCCCAGCCACGCCCAGGCGTCGGGCTCGTCGGTGACGACGGCCAGCGCGAGGTCGGCCGGTCCGTGCCACGCCGCCAGTTGCACGACGATCGACCTGGCCACCGCCCGCGCGCGCTCACCGCCACCGACCAGGCCGAGCGCCTGCCCCGGCCCGAGGGCGACGGGGAGGGGCACGTCGGCCAGGGGCTCGCCCTCGAGATCGCCCTCGCCGACCCCCACCACGACCACGAACGCGTCTGCGTGATCGGGCCGGCGCTCCCACAGCCGTGACGACCGCTCGGCCGCTCGCCGCAGCGCCTCGGGCAGGCCGGGCTCCTCGAGGCGCCGGCGCCGGCCCTCGTCGACCGCCAGCGCGAGGCGGGCGGCCCGCACCGCGGCCGACGCCCGCTCCCAGGCCCGCTGCTCCTGGCGGCGCCGCCGTCGAACCCGCAGGCGCGAGACGGCGGCGACCGCGACAGCGACGGCGGCCGCGACGAGGCCGGCCAGCGCCACCAGGGCGTGCCCGGTGGCCACCGCCAGCACCAGCCCGGTGGCGGCCGAGGCCACCAGCGGCGCCACCGGGAGCGGAGGCGGCGACGGGGCCGGCGGGAGCGGCTCGGGCGGCGGCGGCAGCGCCGGCGTGACCGCTGGAGACGGCCGGGGCGGCCGCGACAGGCCGGCGTTCGGGCCGAGCGCCGCGGATGCGTCGACCGGTGCCGGGCCCACCACGAGCACGCCGCGGCCGAGGTGGAGCGCCGCGCCGATCGCCGCGGCGGGCGACCCGGGCTGGTGCAGGTTGGTGACGGTGCCGTCGGGCTGCACGAGGGCGGCGGCCAGGGGCAGGCACGGATCGGCGGCTCGCACGGCCGCCTCCGGGTGGCGGCCGACGAGCACGGGCGCAGCGAGCGCGACGGTGGCACCGGCGTCGGGGCCGGCCACCCAGCGAGCGACGAGCGATGTGGTCACGGCCGCAGCGTGTGCCCGGCCCCGGCCCGATCGGCAACCGCCGGCCGAACTCCACACCCCTCCTGACCAGGCGCGGTGAGAACGGCCCGAAGAAATGTTGTGACCGGTGAGGATCGCGGTGAGGTTCGCCGTGAGACCGGGTCGGCACGGTCCGGGCCATGACCACCCTCACCCCTCGGATCCTGGCCGCCCACTTCAACCGCGAGTGGCACCGCCTCAGCGCCGACCCCGCCGCCGTCGCTCGGCTGGCCGCCTGGCCCGACCCGGCGAGGGCCTACCCGACGCTCGACGCGCTGCTCGACGCCACCGGGATGGCCGGCGGCGGCACGGTCGCGGGGGCCGACGAGGTCTTGGCCTCCGTCGTGGCCGCCGCCGCCGACGACGCCGTGGCGGCCCGGGTCGTCCTCCAACGGCTGGTGCCGGGCCTCGTGCTCGTCGCCGTCCGCCGCACCCGCCATCGGCCCTCGGCCCGCCAAGCCCTGTTCGACGACCTGGCCGCCAACGCCTGGATCCTCATCCGGACGTACCCGCTGCACCGGCGGCCCACCAAGATCGCCGTGAACCTCCTGCGCGATGCCGAGTACCACACCTGCACCCGGCCCGGGCGCCTCCGATCGGCCGACGAGCAGCCGGTCGCTCCCACGGTGGCGCTGTGGACCGACCGGGCCGCCGACGGCGTGGGCCGCCCCCTCGCCCACGGCCGCCATCCCGCCGACGAGCTGGCCGCCCTCCTGGCCGAAGGGCGATCGGCCGGGCTCGACGAGAGCGACCTCGCGCTGCTCCACGACCTCGTGCTCGGCGGCCACAGCGTCGCCGAGATGGCCCGGCGCCTGCAGGTGACGCCGCGGACCGTCTACAACCGCCGGGTCGCCGTCACCGCCCGCCTGGCCGAGCTGGCGGCATGACGGCCCCGCCAGAGGGGCACCGACCGACCCTGAGCTACCGGTCGAGCAGGGCTCGGGCAGCCCGCTCGATCTGGTCCTCGCTCACCAGGGCCAAGCGGGCGGCCTCGCCGAGCGGCACGAACGTGTCGACCGAGCACACCCGGGCCAGCGGACCGCGCCAGCCGTGGTCGACCAGGGCCGCTACGACGCCCTCGCCGACGCCGCCGCTGCGGCGGGTCTCGTCGACCACCAGCACGCGCCCGACGGCCTCGGCCTCCCGCACGAGATCGGCCTCCGGCAACGGTGCCAGCCACCGCAGGTCGAGCACCCGCACGCCCGCCCCCTCGGCCTCGAGGCGGCGGGCGACGCGCAGCGACAGGTACAGGCCGTTGGCCCACGTGACGATCAGCAGGTCACCGCCGTCCCCGTAGACCCGCCCCGACCCGATCGGCACCTGGTCGGCGGCGGCCGGGTAGGGGTCGAGCCAGCCGCCGTCGCCCGGCTCGTGGAGATCGGTCGTGTGGTAGCGCGCGATCGGCTCGAGGAACACGCTCACCGTGCCGTCGACCGCGGCAGCCGCGACACACGTGCGCAGCATGACGGCGGCGTCGGCCGGGCGCGACGGCGACGCGATCACGAGCCCGGGAATGTCGCGCAGCACGGCGACGGCGTCGTCGTTGTGGAAGTGACCACCGAAGCCGCGCTGGTAGCCGTACCCGGCGATGCGCACGACGAGCGGGTTGCGGTACTGGCCGTTCGAGAAGAACGAGAGCGAGGCCGCCTCGCCGCGCAGCTGGTCTTCGGCGTTGTGGAGGTAGGCGAGGTACTGGATCTCGGGCACGGGCAGGAGCCCGCTGAGCCCGGCGCCGAGCGCGAGGCCGAGGATCGACTGCTCGTCGAGCACGGTGTCGAACACGCGGGCCGACCCGAAGCGCTTCTGCAGGCCGCGGGTGACGCCGTAGACGCCGCCCTTCACGCCGACGTCCTCGCCGAACACGAGCATCCCCGGGTGCTGCTCCAGCAGGTCGGCCAGGGTGCGGTTCACCGCCTGCGCGAACGTCACGGGCTCGCCCACCCCGTCGGCCGACCCGCCGGCCACCGCCGCCACCCGCGCCGGCGTCCGGGGCGACAGCGGGGCCGTCACCTCCTCGATCGACGACAGGCCCCGGGCACCGACGAGCGCCGTCGCCGCCGACCGCACTCGCGCACCGACGTCGTGGTAGCGGGCGACGGCGGCGACCGCTGACATCACGCCTGCGCCGATGAGGCGGCGGGCGGTGCCCAGCAGCGGGTCGCGGGCCCAGTCGGCCCGGCGCTCGTCGGGCGAGCGGTAGGCCGACTCGACGTCGGTGCCGGCATGGCCCCCGAAGCGCGCGCAGCGCAGGTGCAAGAAGGCGGGACGCCTCGAACGGCGCACCCAGTCGGCCAGCTCGCCGGCTACCGCCACCACGTCGGTGACGTCAGCGCCGTCGCAGGCGGCGTAGCGCAAGCCCGGGCGGCCGGCGTAGGCCGCCTCGATCCAGTTCGCCGGCGTGCGGACGCTGATGCCGAGGCCGTTGTCCTCGCACACCAGCAGCAGCGGCATCGGGAGGTGCTGGTGGGCCACGTGGCAGGCGGTGTTCACCGCACCGGTGAGGGTGGAGTGGTTGGCCGACGCGTCGCCGAACGAGCACACCACCACGGCGTCGGACGGCCACGGGCAGGGCACGCCGAGGCGGTGGGCCCGCCCGATCGAGAAGGCGAGGCCCATCGCCCGTGGCAGGTGCGACGCGATCGTGGACGTCTGGGGGATCACGCCGAGCTCGTGGCGCCCGAACACCTTGTGCCGGCCGCCGGCGATGGGCTCGTCGGCCGCGCCGAGGAGCCCGAGGAGGACGTCGCGCACACCGTCGATGCCAGGCACCTGGCGCGACCGGGCCAGGTAGAACCCACCGCTGCGGTAGTGCAGCAGCGCGGGGTCGGTCGGCCGCAGCACCGCGGCCACGCCGGCGTTGCCCTCGTGGCCGCTGGAGCCGATCGTGTAGTAGCCGTGGCCCTCGGCCCGCAGCCACCGTGCCGTCAGGTCGAGGTGGCGGCTCTCGAGCTGGCAGTCGAACAGCGCCAGCAGCTCGTCGGCGTCGACCGTGAGCACCTCGCCGGTCGGCGCGAGCCCGGCCATGCCGGCCAGCAGCGCCTCCTCGACGCCGTCCACTCAGGGGCTCCAGCCGCCGCTGAAGCTGAAGAACTGGCCGGTCTGGAAGCGGCTGCGACCGTCGAGCAGCACGGCGGTGAACTCGGCCAGCTCCTCCATCGTGCCGAGGCGCTTCATGGGCACCTGGGCCTCGATGTGGGCACGCCGCTCAGGGTCGTCGGCACCCGACGCCTTCCGGAACCCGGGGAAGTCCATGTAGTTGGTGCCGATGGCGTTGACCGTGACACCGCTCGCCGCGTACTCGAGGCCGACGGCCCGCACGAGCGCGTTGGCGCCGGCACGGGTGGCCGAGTAGATCGACACCTTCGGCTCCGGCCGTGCCCCGGTCGCACTCGTGAACACGACCACCTGGCCCCGGCCGGCGGCGGCCATCGGCGCCAGCGCGGCCTGCAGCGCGTGGAACACCATGTCGAGGTTGGCCCGCTTGACCCGTTCCCACTGCTCCACGGTGGTGCCGAGGAAGCGGCCGACGACGATCGAGCCGGTCACGAAGCAGGCGGCGTCGAGGCGGCCGAAGCGGTCGAGGGCGGCCTGCACGACCGCCTGGTTGCCCTCGGCGGTGGCGAGGTCGGCGTCGCGCACGACCTCCACGCCGGCGCCCAGCTCGGCCAGCTCGTCGAGGTGCGGGTCGCCGACGGCTCCGTCGGCCATCGTCTGCTGACCGGGCGACGGGAGGTGCAGCACGAGGTCGAACCCCTCGCGAGCGAGGCGCCGGGCCAGCGGCGGACCGACGTAGTCGGCGGCGAAGGTGAGCAACGCAACGGGGCGGTCGGAGGCCATGGCGCGAACCTATGCGGCGGCGACGGTCCTCCGGCGCGCCATGTAGGCCACCACGAGCAGGCCTCCGGCGGCGAGGGTGCCGAGGTTGGCCAGCGTGTGGAAGCCGAGGGAACTCTTCACGAACCCCGACGCCAGCCCAGCCGTACCGCCGGCCAGGCTCATGCACAAGTCGGCGGCCCCTTGGGCGCGCGCCCGCTGCTCGAGCGCGATGGCACCCGACAGCAGCGTCGAGCCCGCGATGAGGCCGATGCTCCATCCGAGGCCGAGCAGGAACAGCCCGACGAACAGCAGCGGCGGTGCCGCACCGGCCAGCGCGGTCACGACCGTCGACGTGGCCAGCACCGCACCCCCCACGCCGATCATCACCACGCTGCCGTACGACGCCGTGAGCCGACCGACCACGGGGGCCAGCGCGTACATGCCCGCGATGTGGACGGCGATCACCAGGCCGATGAGCGGCACCGAGTGGTCGTGGTCCTTCATGTGCAGTGGCGTCATCGTCATCACCGCCACCATCACGGCCTGCGAGGTGGCCATGGCGGCCAGGGCCAGGCGGGCGCTCGGATGGGCGCCGATCATGTGCAGCGTGCGGCGCAGCTCGAGGCGCTGGCGGGGGCCGTCGCGCTGGACTCCGCCGGCCACCACGAGCGGGTCGGGCCGCAGCCGCACCGTCGTCATCACCGCGGCACAGGCGAAGAACACGATCGAGAACAGGTAGGGCCCCGCCAGCTCGTCGATGCCGACAGCCCGACCGAGCGCCTCACCGGCGCCGACGAGCACCGGGCCGGCCACGGCACCGAACGTCGACATGAACACGAGCATGGAGATGGCCTGGGCACGGCGCTCGGGCCGAGCCAGGTCGGCCGCCGCGTAGCGGGCGAGCAGGTTCGACGCCTGCCCGCATCCGAGCAGGATCGACCCGACGACGAGCAACCAGAACCAGCGGGCCTCGGTGGCGGCGATGCAGGCCAGCGCGCCCGTGGCCCCGAGCAGGTAGCCGGTGACGAGGCCGGGGCGGCGACCGCGCCGGACCATGAGCTGCGACAGGCGCGCCGAGCCGAGGGCCGAGCCGATGGTGAGCGACGCCGTGGCCAGGCCGGCCCACGTGTCGCCGCCGAGGAGGTCCTTGGCGATCAGCCCCCCGACGGTGATGCCCGACGTGAGGCCGGCCGAGCCGAGCACCTGGCTGGCCCCGAGCACCTGCAGCGTGCGGCGCTGCAAGGCGTCACGATCGACGACGACGTCAGCCATGGACGTGAGCCCAGCCGAACCGGCCCTTGATGCAGAGGTTGCCGTGGGTGACGGGGTGGTCGGGCGGGCTCGTCACCTTCACGATGCGGCCGTCTTGCGTGTGCAGCTCGAGGTTGCAGCCCACGCCGCAGAAGGCGCACACGGTAGTGGTAACCGCCTGGCGTTCGGGCGCCCAGGTCCCCTCGGCGCGCATGGTGTGCTCCACGACGCCGACGAGCGCACCGGTGGGGCACACCTGGACGCAGTTGCCGCAGTACACGCAGGCCGACTCGGTGAGCGGGGCGTCCCACTCGGTCGACACCACGCTGGCCATCCCCCGGCCGGCGATGGCGATGGCGAACGTGCCCTGCCACTGCTCGCCGCACGCGTCGACGCACTGGTAGCAGAGGATGCACTTCGCGTAGTCACGCACGTAGAGGTCGTTGTCGAGCTTCACCGGCTGGTCGACCGTGGCGCCCTGCTGGCGCTCGGGGTCGGCGCCGTACTCCTCGATCCACCCGACCGCCTGTGCCGGCGACGACAGGTCGACCGACGAAGCCAGGAGCTCGAGCACCATCCGGCGGCTGCGGCGCACCCGGTCGGTCCCCGTGTGCACGACCATCCCGTCCTCGGCAGCCCTGCTGCACGACGGCACCAGCGTGCGGCTGCCCTCCAGCTCCACGACGCACACGCGGCAGGCGTTCTTCGGCGCGATCGTGGGCCCGTAGCACAGCGTCGGCGGGTCGACGCCGGCCGCCTGACAGGCGTCGAGCAGCGTCGCGCCCGGCGCCACCGCCACCTCGGTGCCGTCGACGATGACCTTCACGCCAGCACCCCGAGCTTGTCGACGGCCGACAGCACGGCGTTGGGGGCGGTCTGGCCGAGGCCGCAGATCGAGGCATCACGCATCACCGCGGCGAGGTCGTCGAGCAGGGCGCGGTCGCCGGGCCGGGGGGCACCCGAGGCCCACCGGTGCAGCAGCTCCTCCTGACGCACGGTGCCGACGCGGCAGGGCACGCACTGGCCGCAGCTCTCGTCTCGGAAGAAGGCGGCGATGCGCAGCACGAGCCGCACGAGGTCGACGGTGTCGTCGAGCACGAGCACGACGCCCGAGCCGAGCGTGGCGCCGACGGCCCGCACGGCATCGGGGTCGAGCGCCACGTCGAGCTCGGCCGCGGTGACGAAGGAGCCGGCCGCCCCACCGAGCAGCACGGCCGTCACGTCGCCGAGCGGGCCGGCCTGCGCGACGAGCGCGCGCAGCGACGTGCCGAAGGGGACCTCGTAGGCGCCCGGTGCGCGGACGCGGCCCGACACGCAGAACACCTTGCGCTGCGCAGCCTCGGGACGGCCGGCCAGCACCTCGCGGGCGACCACGAGCGTCTCCACGTTGTTGACTGCCGTCGGCCGACCGAACAGGCCGCGCTCGACCGGGAAGGGCGGCTTCGAGCGGGGCTCGCCCCGGTAGCCCTCGATCGACGCGAACAGCGCCGTCTCCTCACCGCAGATGTAGGCCCCGGCGCCCTGGCGGAGGTCGACGTCGAAGCGGGCGCCGCTGCCGAGCACGTCGTCGCCGAGCGCGCCGGCCGTCCGCAGGCGGCCGACGGCCTCGTGCAGGCCCTCACGCACGAGCGGGTACTCACCCCGCAGGTAGACGATGCCCTGCTCGGCGCCGACGGCCAGACCTGCGATGACCATGCCCTCGACCACGGCGTCGGGGTCGACCTCGAGGAGCATGCGGTCCTTGAAGGTGCCCGGCTCGCTCTCGTCGGCGTTGGCCACGACGTAGCGCGGGCCGGGCTGGGCCGCCACGGCATCCCACTTGCGCCCGGTGGGGAAGGCGGCGCCGCCGCGTCCGGCCAGACCCGACGCGGCCACCGCCGCCCGCGATCCCTCCGACCCGAGCGCCACCGCCCGCCGCAACCCCGCCAGCCACTCGCCCCCCTCCCGCCGCCTCAAGATCAGGTTCTGACTCCCAAAGTGGCTGCTCTGACGACCACTGTGGGAGTCAGAACCGAGGGGGCCGAGGGGGGTCTCGCGGACGGGGTCGCCGTGCTCCACCGCCAGCGCGGCGGGGGCCACCTCGCACAGGCCGAGGCACGGGCTGCGGCGCCACGCCACCTCGCCGTCGCTGTCGGGGAGCTGGGCCAGCACCGCCTCCGCCCCCCGCACCTGGCACACGATGTCGTCGCACACGTGCACCACCCGGCGGGCCGGCGGCTCGAACGTGAACAGGGCGTAGAACGACGCCACGCCATACGCCTCGGCCGGCGGCACGCCCAGGCGCCGGCACACCTCGTCGAGGCCGCCCTCGCTGATCCAGCCGACCCGGTCGTGCAGCGCCCGCAGCGCTGGCAGCAGCAGGTGGCGGCGGTCACGCTCACGCTGCGACAGGCGCAGGTCGGCCGCCGACCGGGGCGCGCCGTCCCACCCGCTCGTGGCCGGACCGAGCACGCGGTCGAGCGCGTCGCGCTCGACGTCGCTCGCCGCCGCGCCTCGGAAGCGGAGATCCATCAGGCCGGCTCCAGCCGCACCGCGGCCGCCTTGAACTCGGCCGTGCCGCTCTTCGGGCAGACGGCCTCGATGGTGAGCAGGTTCGTGTCGACGTCGTCGGGGAAGTGCATCGTCATGAACACCAGACCCGGGCGGAGGCCGGCGTCGACGCGCGACGGTGCCGTCAGCGAGCCCCGCCGAGACGTCACCCGCACCGGCTGCCCGTCCGCCACACCGAGCGTGGCGGCGTCCTCCGGCGACAGGTCGAGCGTCTCGCCGAAGCGCAGCGGCGACGAGTACCCGGCGGTCTGCACGCCGGTGTTGTAGCTGTCGAGCCGCCGACCCGTCGTGAGCCGGTAGGGGTAGTCGTCGGTGAGCTGGTCGACCGGCAGCTCGTGGTGCACCACGTGGAACGGCGCCGGACGGCCCCGCTCGGTGGGGTCGTCGACCCACAAGCGGCCGTGCAGGAACGACGGCTCCAGCCGGTCGTCGTGCGGGCACGGCCACTGGATGCCGCCCAGCGCCTCGAGCCGCCCGTACGACATGCCGCGGTGCATCGGCGAGAGCGACCGCAGCTCGTCCCACTCGCCCTCCGCGCTGCGGTGCTCCCACGGCGCGCCGAGGCGGCGGGCGATCTCGGTGAGCACCCAGCGGTCGTCACGGGCCTCGCCGGGCGGGTCGATCGCCTTGCGCACCCGCTGCACGCGGCGCTCGGAGTTCGTCACCGTCCCCTCGCCCTCGCACCACGCCGCCGCGGCGGGAAGCACGACGTCGGCCAGCTGCGCCGTCTTCGTGAGGAACAGGTCCTGCACCACCAGGTGGTCGAGACCGGCGAGCAGGGCTCGGGCATGGCCGACGTCGGCCTCACTCTGGGCCGGGTTCTCGCCCATCACGTAGAGGGCCGTGAGGTCGCCTCGGCCCATCGCTTCGAACATCGCCGTGAGGTGCAGCCCGTAGCGAGGCTGGATCGGTCGCCCCCACGCTGCCTCGAACCGGGCCCGCACCTCGGCGTCGAGGATGTCCTGGAACCCGGGCAGGCGGTTGGGGATGGCGCCCATGTCGCCGCCGCCCTGCACGTTGTTCTGGCCCCGCAGCGGCGACAGCCCGCTGCCGTAGCGCCCGACGTGGCCGGTGAGCAGGGCCAGGTTGATGAGCCCGAGCACGTTGTCGACCGCGTTGTGGTGCTCGGTGATCCCGAGCGTCCAGCACAGCTGCGCCCGGTCGGCCGAGGCGTAGGCGTGGGCCAGCGCGCGGATGGCGGCGGCCGGCACGCCCGTCTCCATGGCGCCTCGCTCGAGCGTCCACGGCTCCACGCTCTCGGCGAACGCCTCGAACCCCTCGGTGGCTCGTTCGACGAACTCGCGGTGGACGAGGCCGGCGTGGATGACCTCGCGGGCGACGGTGTTGGCGAGCGCAAGGTCGGTGCCCACGTCGATGCCGAGCCACGTGTCGGCCCACTGCGCGGTTGCCGTGCGCCGCGGGTCGACGACGAACAGCTGGGCGCCCCGACGCACCGCCTTCAGGACGTGCTGGAAGAAGATCGGGTGCGCCTCACGCGCGTTCGAGCCCCAGAGGACGACGACGTCGGCCTCCTCGGCCTCGAAGTAGCTGCTCGTGCCACCCCCGACCCCGAAGACGGTCGCCAGACCGACGACCGAAGGGGCGTGTCAGGTGCGGTTGCAGCTGTCGATGTTGTTGGTGCCCACGACCTGGCGCATCAGCTTCTGCGCCAGGAAGTTGGCCTCGTTGGTGGCCTTCGAGCACGAGAAGAACCCGACCGCGTCGGGTCCCTGCGCGTCGATGGTGCGCCGCAGCCCCGCTGCCGCCCGGTCGAGCGCCTCGTCCCACGTCGCCGGCCGCAATTGGCCGCCGTCGCGCACGAGCGGCGTCGTGAGCCGCTCGTACCCCCGGCCGTTCCCGTTCCCACGTGCCATCCCGCCAGCATGCCCCACCACCCACCCCCGCGCCGCCCTCGTCCCCAGCAGTTCTGACTCCCAAAGTGGCTGCCCCAGTGACCACTTTGGGAGTCAGAATCGGGGCGTACCATCGGGCGGGCATGACGAACGACCTGCGGATCGATGGGGGGCGGCTCCTGCGGCGGCTCGACGAGCTGGCCGAGGTCGGTGCCATCACCGGCCCGAACGGTGAGCGGGGCAACGCCCGGCTGGCCCTCACCGACGCCGACAGGGACGGCCGCGACCTGGTCGTCACCTGGATGCGCGACCTCGGCCTCGACGTGCGCGTCGACCAGATCGGCAACGTGATCGCCACCCTGGCCGGCCGGCGCGACGACCTGGCACCGGTGATGACCGGCAGCCACATCGACACCGTGCGCACGGGTGGTCGCTTCGACGGCAACCTCGGCGTGCTGGCCGGCCTCGAGGTGGTCGAGACCCTGCGCCAGCACGGCATCACCCCGCTGCGCCCGCTGGCCGTCGCCTTCTTCACCGACGAGGAGGGCGCCCGCTTCGCCCCCGACATGCTCGGCTCGCTCGTCTACGCCGGTGGCCTCGCCCTCGAGGAGGCGCTCGACATCGTCGGCATCGACGGCGTCCGCCTCGGTGACGAGCTGGCCCGCATCGGCTACCAGGGCCCGGCCCCCTGCCCCGGCCCGGCCCCCCACGCCTTCGTCGAGCTGCACATCGAGCAGGGCCCGGTCATCGAGGCCGAAGGCAAGACCATCGGCGCCGTCACCGGCGTGCAGGGCATCTCGTGGCAGGAGCTCACGGTCACCGGCCAGTCGAACCACGCCGGCACCACGCCCATGGCCCTTCGCCACGACCCGGCCTACGTGGCCGCCGAGCTGGCGGTGTTCGTGCGCCACCTCGCTCATCAGCTCGGCGGCCACCAGGTGGGCACAGTCGGCAAGATCGACCTCCACCCGAACCTCGTCAACGTGGTGCCGGCCCGGGCCACGCTCACCGTCGACCTCCGCAACACCGACGAGGAGGCGCTGCAAGAGGCCGAGCGGCGGCTGCACCAGCGGTGGTCGCAGCTCGAGCACGACGAAGGCGTGACCGTCACCCGGCGCTCGCTGGCCCGCTTCGAGCCCGTTGCCTTCGACGAGCGCATCGTGGCCCTCGTCGAGCGCACGGCACAGCGGCTGGGCCACGCCACCATGCGGCTGCCGAGCGGGGCCGGGCACGACGCGCAGATGATGGCCCGCCTGTGCCCCACCGCCATGGTCTTCACCCCCAGCGCCAAGGGCATCAGCCACAACCCGGCCGAGCACACCGATCCCGACGACCTCGTCGCCGGGGGGGACGTCTTGCTCCAGGTGCTGCTGGCGCTAGCCGAAGCAGAGGAGGTCCCCTCATGACCCGCGTCGTCACCGTCGGCGCCGCCCAGCTCGGGCCGATCGGCAAGGACGAGGGGCGCGCGCACGTGGTCGAGCGCCTCGTCGAGCTCCTGCGCCAGGGGAAGCAGCACGGGTGTGACCTCGTCGTCTACCCGGAGCTGGCCCTCACGTCGTTCTTCCCCCGCTGGTACGTCCCCGACCCGCACTGGGTCGACCAGTGGTTCGAGAAGGAGATGCCGGGCGAGGCCACCCAGCCGCTGTTCGACACCGCCCGCGAGCTCGGTGTCGGCTTCTGCCTCGGCTTCGCCGAGCTGACGCCGGAGGGCAAGCACTACAACACCCAGGTCCTCGTCGACCAGGAGGGCAAGGAGGTCGGCCGCTACCGCAAGGTCCACCTCCCCGGCCACGAGGAGCACGAGCCGGGCCGCCGCTTCCAGCACCTCGAGCGCCGCTACTTCGACGCCGGGGAGGAGGGCTTCCAGGTGTGGCGGGCCTTCGGCGGGATCGTCGGGATGATGATCTGCAACGACCGGCGATGGCCCGAGAGCTACCGCGTGATGGGGCTGCAGGGTGTCGAGCTGATCCTGTGCGGCTACAACACGCCCATCCACTACGCGCCCGACCCCAGCCAGGACGTGCTGCAGGGGTTCCACAACCAGCTCGTCATGCAGGCCGGCGCGTACCAGAACGGCACGTGGGTGGTGGGCGTGGCCAAGGGCGGCATCGAAGAGGGCGTCGAGTCGCTGGCCCAGAGCTGCATCGTGGCCCCGAGCGGCCAGATCGCGGCCCAGGCCAACACCGACGGCGACGAGCTCGTGGTGGCCCGCTGCGACCTCGACCGCTGCGCCGACTTCAAGGGCACGCTGTTCGACTTCGACCGCTACCGCCGCCCCGAGATGTACACGCTGATCACCGACCAGCGCGGCGTGGTCCTGCCGCCGCACGAGTAGCGGGAGTCACCGCGACGGCGGGACCTTCGCCCGTGGCCGGTCTCGGCACCGGCCACGCATCGTCGTCGGGTGCACGCTCGCATCGGCCCCGCCGCCGCGGCGCTGCTGGTGCTGGCGGGGCTGGCCGCCTGCGGCGATGACGAGGCGCCGGCGGCGACCACCACGGCGCCGGTCACCTCGCTCCCGCCGACCACCACCGTCCCGGCGACTGCGGCTCGACCAACGCCCGACGCCCGCCAGGCCTCGCTCGCCGAGGGCATCGCCGTGAGCGGCGCCCCCGGCAGCGTCGCCGTCGTGCTCGAAGGCGACGAGCGATGGGCCGGTGCCACGGGCACGGCCGACCTCGGGGCCGGCACACCGGCCGACGCGGCCATGCCCTTCCGGATCGCCAGCATCACCAAGCCGTTCGTGGCCACGCTCGTGCTCGATGCGGTCGCCCGGGGTGAGCTGTCGCTCGATGACGACGTGGCCACCCTGGTGCCCGGCCTCCTCCAGCAGCCGCAGCCCGTCACCGTGCGCCAGCTGCTCGACCACTCGAGCGGGCTGTTCGACGAGACGAACGACGGCGACGCCCTGGCCGACATCGAGCGGATCGCCGACCCCGCGCTCCGGGCGGAGGCGGTCGCCACCCGCGACGCCCTGCTGGCCGGTCAGCAGGTGATCGCCTCGGCCGAGGTGATCGTGGCGCTGTCCGAGACCCACGAGCGCTACTTCGACCCGGGGGTCGGCTGGCACTACAGCAACACGAACTACTTCCTCGCCGGCCTCGTGCTCGAGGCCGTCACCGGTCAGTCGCTGGCCGACCTCCTGCGCACGCGCATCGCCGAGCCGCTCGGGCTGCGCGCCACCACGCTGGCTCCGCCCGACCTCGAGAGCCCGCCGCTGCGGGGCTACGACCTGACCACCGACGGCTCGCCGCCGATCGACGTGACCGACGACCTCGTGTTCATGGGCAACGGCGCCGCCGGCGGCATCGTGAGCACCGCCGACGACACCACCCGCTTCTTCCGGGCGCTGCTGGCCGGCGAGGTGCTGCCGCCCGAGCTCCTGGCCGAGATGGAGCAACCGAACGTCGTGTCGATCGCCAAGGGCGACGCCTACGGCCTCGGCCTCGCCACCTACCAGCTGTCGTGCGGCACGTTCTACGGCCACGAGGGTGGCGTGCTCGGCACCGCGTCGTTCGCGGTGGCCGACGCCACGGGCGAGCGGGTGGCGGTGATGGCCCAGAACGCCCGCGGCGCGGTGGCGCCGTACCCCGCCCTCGCCGAAGCGCTGCTGTGCGGCTGATCGGGCCCATCGGTCCTGGCCCGGAGCCCGGTCGGCGTCGGATGATCAGGGCATGACCGACGACCTGGCCGCCCTGCGCGGCCGCAGCCTGCTCACCACCGCCGAGTGGACCACCGAGGAGCTGGAGGCGCTCCTGGCCGTGGCCCGGCGGTTCGAGGAGCTCGATCGGGCCGGCGCCCGGCCGGGGCTGCTGGCCGACGAGCTCGCCTACGCCGTGTTCTTCGACAACTCGACCCGCACCAAGTCGGCGTGGGCCGGCGCGGCGGCCCGGCTCGGCATGCACCCGGTGATCGTCGACGGTGAGTCGACGCAGGTGGCCCACGGCGAGACGGCCGAGGAGACCGGCGCCATGCTCGGCATGAACGCCCACGCCCTCGGCATCCGCCACGACAAGGTGCTGGGCGAGGGCAACACGTTCCAGCGGGCGCTGAAGGCCGGCATCGACGCCTACCTGGCCGACAACGGCGAGACCCGGTGCGTGCCGGTGGTGAACCTGCAGTGCGACGTCGATCACCCCACCCAGACGCTGGCCGACCTGCTGTGGCTGCGCGAGCAGCTCGGCTCCCTCGACGGCCGCAAGATCGCCGTGTCGTGGGCCTACTCACCGAGCTATGCCAAGCCCCTGTCGGTGCCGCAGGGCCTCGTGTCGCTCCTGCCCCGGTTCGGCGCCGAGGTCGTGCTGGCCCGGCCGCCCGGCTACGACCTGCTGCCCGAGGTGGTGGCGGCCAGCGGCGTGCGCGTGGTCGACGACATGGACGAGGCCTTCGCCGGTGCCCACGCCGTGTACCCGAAGTCGTGGGGCCCCTACGACCTCATGCGCGAGCGGGTGGGCGCCGACGCCGCCACCATGCGAGATGTCGAGCAGCGGGCCCTCGCCCGCAACGCCGAGCACCGCGACTGGATCTGCGACGAGCGACGCATGGCACTCACCGCCGATGCGCTCTACCTGCACTGCCTGCCGGCCGACATCGGCGCCGAGGTGACCGCCGGGGTGATGACGCAGTTCCGCACCCACGTGGCCAAGGAGGCCAACAAGAAGGTGTTCGTGATCATGGCCCTGCTGGCGGTGGCCAAGGTGGAAGGACTGGCTGATGCCCTCGCGTGACAACCTCGAGACCCGCATCGTGGAGCTGGCCGCCCGTGACCTGCCCCTGGCGCGCGAGCTGCTGCGCGACGTCATCCGCGTGCCGCTGCACCACCTCGACGAGGATCCGTCGTCGGGGCTCTCGAACCACGAAGGCCCCCGCCTCGAGCTGCTGCACCAGGCCATCGTCCTGCTCGGTGCCGTCGAGCACCCGAGCGACGTCTGGTTCGACGACGTCGGCAACCTCGTGTGGGAGGTGCGGGGCGACGACCCCCGCCACGTGATCTGGATGGACGGCCACAGCGACACCGTCCGCGCCCTGCGCTCGCAGTGGCACGACAAGCTGCACGGCATCGACCCCTACGAGGGCCTGGTCGACCTGGCCGCCGTCGACGAGGCGGCGCTGCGGGCCGAGCTCGGCTGGCTCCCGCCACGCGAGGAGTGGGACCAGCTCGTCTTCGGCCGGGGTGCCGCCGACCAGCTGGCCGGCGTCGTGTCGCAGGTGTTCGTCACGAAGCTGCTGCGCGAGCTGCGCGACGACGGCGCTCTCGACGGCGTGACCGTCCGGGCCATCGCCACCGTGGCCGAGGAGGACAACGACGGCGGCGCCCCCATGCACCTCCTGCGCTCCACCGCGCCGGCCGACCTGCCCGAGGTCGTGCTCATCACCGAGGGCACCGGCGACGCCCGCAAGGGTGCCCTCGGCATCTACCGCGGCCAGCGGGGCCGCATGCAGATCGAGGTGACGGTCACCGGCCGGTCGGCCCACGGCTCGATGCCGTGGGAGGGGGTGAACCCGCTCGAGCACGGTGCCGCCATCCTCGTGGAGGCGGCCCGCCGCTACGACGAGCGCGACGGCTTCGTCGACCACCCGTTCCTCGGCCACGGCACCCGCACCGCCAGCTGGGCCCGGCTCGACACGCCGAGCGACTGCGCCGTGCCCGAGCGGTTCGTGTTCCGGTTCGACCGCCGCCTCACCGTCGGCGAGACGGCCGAGCAGGCACTCGCCGACGTGGCCGGGCTCGACGCGGTCGCCGCCGCCCGGGCGGCCGGCTGCGTGGTGGAGGTGGCGGTGCCCACCTATGCCCAGCAGACCTGGAAGGGCGCCACCATCGAGAACCCGCAGATCTACCCGGGCTGGCTCACCCCGGAAGACCACCCGGCCGTGCGGGCCATGGTCGACGCCTACGGCGCCGTCGTCACCCCGCACGTGGCGGCGGGTGCCGAGGGCGCCACGCTGCGGGCCGAGCCGCGGGTCGACCGTTGGATCTTCTCCACCGACGGCGTCGGCTACCCCGTCGCCACCGGCAGCCTGCCCGTGCCGGCCGACAAGGGCTGGGTCGACGCCGGCGCCGTCGTGCACCCGGCGATGGTCGGCATCGGGGCCGGCGTCGAGCAGAACACCCACAAGGTGGGCGAGTACGTCGACCTGCGCGAGCTGCAGCACGCCATCGCCGTGCTCACCGCCTTCCCCCAGCGCTACGTCGCCGCCCGCCGCGCCTGACCGTTTCATCGAGCTGTCACGGCGTCCCGCTTGACGGCGCGCGACGCCGCCAGGACACTGGCCGGATGACCGCCGTCGAGCCCGCCACGCGCGTCTCGTTCACGCTGAACGGCTCACCGGTGAGCGTGCGAGCCGACCACCCCCACCTGCTGGCTGCCCTGCGTGAGGAGCTCGACGTGACGAGCCCCAAGGACGGCTGCAGCCCGCAAGGCCAGTGCGGCTGCTGCACGGTGATGGTCGACGGCAAGGCCCAGGTGTCGTGCACCTACGCACTGGCCAAGGTCGGCGGTCGTGAGGTCGTCACGCTCGAGGGCGTCGACCCCGCCGAGCGGGACCGCTGGGCCAACGCCTTTGCCGCCTGCGGCGGGCTGCAGTGCGGCTTCTGCATCCCCGGCATCGTGATGAGGGGCAAGAGCCAGGTCGACAAGAAGGGCGAGTCGCTCACGCGCGAGGAGATGGCCCGACACCTGGGCGCCCACCTGTGCCGCTGCACCGGCTACGTGAAGGTGCTCGACGCCATCGAGGCAGTGGCCAAGGGCAAGGAGCTCGCGCCCGAGCAGCCCGGTGGCGTCGGCACGCGGGGCATGAAGTACGAGGCCCCGCTCCTGGCCCTCGGCGACCGCGCCTACATCGACGACCTGCGGGCGCCGGGGATGCTGCACGCCGCGCTGCGGCTCACCGACCACGCCCGAGCCGACGTGCGCCGCATCGACACGAGCGCGGCCCGGGCCGCCGACGGCGTGGTGGCCGTGCTCACGGCGGCCGACGTGCCCGGCGACCTCATGGTCGGCATCATCCACCGTGACTGGCCCGTGCTCATCCCCGAGGGCGGCCGTACCTCCTACGCCGGCGACGTGCTGGCGGTGGTGGTGGCCGAGACCAAGCAGCAGGCCCGCGCTGCGGCCACGCTGGTGGAGGTGCAGTACGACGTGCTGCGGCCGATCACCGACCCCGAGGCCGCGATCGACGACCCCGACATCGCCGTGTGGGGCACCGACTCCAACGTGCTCAGCCGAAGCACCTACCGGCGCGGCGACGTCGAGGCGGCGCTGGCCGCCAGCGCCCACGTCGTGACGTGCACGTTCCGCACCCAGCGCATCGAGCACGCCTTCCTCGAGCCCGAGTCGACGCTGGCCGTCCCCGACCCTGAGCAGGGCACGCTCCACGTCTACAGCGGCGGGCAGGGCGTATGGGACGACCGTGACCAGATCGCGGCGATCCTCGCCCTCCCGACCGACAAGGTGACGGTGGAGCTCGTCTCCAACGGCGGCGCCTTCGGTGGCAAGGAGGACATGAGCAACCAGGGCCAGACGGCGCTGGCCGCCTGGCTCCTGCAGCGCCCGGTGAAGTGCACGCTGAGCCGCGAAGAAAGCCTGCTGATGCACGCCAAGCGCCACCCGATCCGCATGACCTACACGGCCGGCTGCGACGCCGACGGTCACCTCACCGCGCTGCACGTGCGGGCGGTGGGCGACAGCGGCGCTTACGCCAGCGTCGGCATGAAGGTGCTCGAGCGCATGGCCGGCCACGCCAGCGGCCCCTACCGCCTCCCCACCATCGACGTGGAGGCCGTCGCCGCCCGCACGAACAACCCGGTGTGCGGGGCCTTCCGCGGCTTCGGCGCCAACCAGGCCCAGTTCGCCATGGAGGGCGTGATCGACCGGCTGGCCGAGCGGGTCGGCATCGACGGCTGGGAGATGCGCAAGCGCAACGTCATCCACCCCGGCGAGGTGTGGGGCCCGGGCCAGGTGATGGACGACGGCTGCCTCGGGGCCGACGCCTGCCTCGACGCCATCCGACCCCACTACGCGGCGGCCCGGGAGGCGGGCAGGGCCGTCGGGCTCGGGCTCGGGCTGAAGAACAGCGGCCTCGGCAACGGCTTCAAGGAGGTCACCAAGGCCGTCGTGCGGTTCCGCTCCGACGGCATGGTGGAGGTGCGCCACGGCTGGACCGAGATGGGCCAGGGCATCCACACCGTGGCGCTGCAGGTGGCCGTCGAGGAGCTCGTGCTCGACCCGGCCCGCATCGTCGTACTGGTCGACACCACCCGTGAGCTCGGCTTCGGACAGACCACCGGCTCCCGCGGCACGCTGATGGGTGCCGGCGCGGTGCAAGCGGCCTGCCAGGCGGCCCGCGCCGGCGGCTGCCAGGTCGACGTCGACTACGAGGGCGAGTACCGCGTCGACTGGACCCAGAAGATCGGCGAGGTCGAGCTCCCCACCATCCACTCCACGTTCTCGTACGCGGCCCAGCTGGTGGTGGCCGACCGGGCCACCGGTGCCATCGAGCGGGTGGTGGCCGTGCACGACGTCGGCCGGGTCGTGAACCCCACGCTGTGCGAGGGGCAGGTGGAGGGCAGCGTCCACATGGGTCTCGGCTACGCGCTCACCGAGGACTTCCCCGCCGACCCCGCCACCGGCGTCCCTACGAGCATGACGCTGCGCTCGCTCGGCATCCTGCGCCCCAAGGACGTGCCGCCGATCGAGGTGGTCCTGGTGGAGAGCCCGCAGCCGAACGCGCCTTACGGCATCAAGGGCGTCGGCGAGATCGGCCTCGTGCCGACGGCCGGTGCGGTGGCCGCCGCCCTCCACGAGGTCGACGGCGTGTGGCGCGACACCCTGCCCATGCGCCCGAAGACCGCAGCCGCGCCGGACGACTGACCGACGCCCCCACACGAGTCGCCGCCGACCCGTGTCGGGCGTGCCGAGAAGTGAGCGGCGGCGACACGAGTCGACGAGAACACGTGTCTGCCCGCGGTTCGAACCGCCCCGCACACGGGTCGCCACCAACCGGTGTCCGGCGTGCGGCGAAGTGAGCGATCCGCACACACGATGGCCCGGACGTGTGTTGCGAGGGCGACGGGTCGCTGTCCGCGAGGATGGGTCGATGGACGACGGCGCTGTCACGCCGGGGCTCGTGTGCGCGCACCACCACCTCTACTCGGCGCTGGCACGGGGCATGCCGGCACCGCCGGCCACGCCGACACGGTTCCTCGAGATCCTCCAGCAGGTGTGGTGGCGGCTCGACGCCGCGCTCGACCTCGACCTGCTGCGCTGGTCGGCGATGCTCGGCGCCGTCGAGGCGCTGCAGTGCGGCACCACGGCGGTCGTCGACCACCACGAGAGCCCGATGGCCATCGAGGGCTCCCTCGACGTGATCGCCGAAGCTTGCGCGGAGGTGGGCGTGCGGGCGGTGTGCGCCTACGGCATCACCGACCGCTGGCACGACGACGGCACCCTGCACGACGGTCCCCCCGCCCGCATCACCGACGGCGCTCGCCGCGGCCTGGCCGAAAACGAGCGGTTCCTCCGGGCCGGCGGACGGGGGATGGTGGGCATCCATGCCGCCTTCACCTGCACCGACGAGACCCTGGAGGCCGCGGCCGGCTTGGCCCGTGACCTCGGGGTGGGCGTCCACCTCCATGTCGCCGAAGGGGTCGACGATGCCGAGGCCGGACGCCGGCTGGAGCACCTGGCCACCGACGACTGGCTGCTCGTGCACGCCGTGCACCTCGACCGCCCGCTGCCCGGCACCATCGCCCACAACCCCCGGTCGAACATGAACAACGGCGTCGGGTACGCACGGCCCGCGTCGCGGCCCAACACGGTGGTCCTCGGCACCGACGGCATCGGCGCCGACATGCTCGAGGAGCTCCGCCTGGCCTACGTCCGCCACCGTGAGGACGACGTGCTGGCCTCACCCGAGACGGCCTGGGGGTGGCTGGCCAACGGCTGGGCGCTCGTGCCCGAGGCCCGTGACGACCGGGTCCGCTGGAGCTACGACCACGCCGCCAGCGCCTGGCACGTGGCCTTCACCCCGGGCACGCGGGCGCTCGAGGTGACGAGCGGATCCGGCGAGGTCCTCCTGCACGACGGCCTCCCGACCCGCGTCGACCTCGACGAGGTCCGAGCCAAGGCCGCCGAGCAGGCCGCCCGCCTCTTCGCCCGCCTGTAGCCGTCACCCACCGCCACGACTGTGGCACCCCATGAGCGCCCGGCTCACCAGCCACCACAGTGCCCGTGATCGGGGTCGTGCGCATCGAACGTCACCTGGAAGCCGATCGCCATGCCCACCCTGGAGCACCCCCTCGGTATCGTCGCCACCACTTCCCCTCCAACCCGTTGCCCCCACGCTCCCTGGAGGAGAAGATGTCCGTCGATGAACGCGCCCTGCTCGCCCTGCACCGCCGCCTCGATGACGTGCTCGGCACCGACGAGGCCGCCACGCTGATGTCGCAGCTACCCCTCACCCCCGCCACCGAGCTCCTCACCAAGGAGGACGGCCGGCGCTTCGACGCAAGGTTCACCGAGATCGACCACCGGTTCGACCGAGTCGAGGAACGGCTCGACCGCGTCGAGGAACGGCTCGACCGCGTGGAGGTCCGGCTCGACCGCCTCGAGGATCGCATGGACCGCTTCGAGACCCGGATGATGGCCAAGCTCAGCGAGGAGTTCGCCCACCTCGACGACCGCGTCGACTCGGCCATCTCCAAGGCCATGCGCCAGACGGTGGTCGGCACCATCGGCGTCATCCTCGCCACGGCGGCCACCGTGCTCACCGCAGTGCAGCTGGGGTAGCCGTACGATCCGGCCCATGCCGCTGCCGGTCGCTCTCTACCTCCAAGACGCCCACCCGCTGCGCGAGGGCATGGAGATCGTCAAGTACGCCGAGGCCAAGGGGTTCCACGCCGTCTGGCAGGCCGAGAGCCGCCTGGTCCGCGAGGCCACCGTGCCGATGGCCGCCTTCGCCGCAGTCACCGACCACATCAAGGTCGGCTCCGGCGTCGTCGACTGCTGGAGCCGCAACCCGGCCCGCCTGGCCGCCACGTTCTCCACCCTCGACGACCTGGCGCCCGGGCGGGTGCTGCTCGGCATCGGCGCCTGGTGGGACCCGCTGGCCCAGAAGGTGGGCATCGAGCGGCGCAAGCCGCTCACGGCCATGCGCGAGATCGTCACGGTGGTGCGGGCGCTGCTGCGCAACGAGACGGTCACGTTCCACGGCGAGCACGTGCACCTCGACGGCGTCGAGCTCGACTACGTCTACCAGGAGCGCCGCCCGAAGGACGTCCCGATCTACATCGGCGCCACCGGCATGCAGATGATGGAGCTGGCCGGCGAGATCGCCGACGGCGTCGTGCTCAACTACCTCGTCTCACCCACCTACAACGCGATGGCCATGGAGCACCTCGCCGCCGGTGCCGCCAAGGCCGGGCGATCCGTCGACGACGTCGACCGGCCGCAGCTGGTGGTGTGCAGCGTCCACGACGACCGCCAGACCGCGCTCGACATGGCCCGCCTCATGGTGACGCAGTACCTCGGCCAGCAGCCCCACATCATGAAGGCCAGCGGCGTGCCCCAGTCGCTGCTCGACGCGGTGGGCGAGGTGCTCACCTGGCCGGCCACCCACGAACAGGTGGAGGCGGCGTCGAAGCTGGTACCCGACGAGATCGTGCAGATGATCACGGCCTCCGGCACGCCCGACGAGGCCAAGGCCAAGGTGGCCGACTACGTGCGCGACGGCTGCACGTGCCCGATCCTCTACCCGCTCGGCGACGTGACCGCGATGATCGACGCCTTCAGCGGCTGGGAGCCCTGAAGAGCGTGCTCAGTCGTGCACCCACACGGTGAAGCCGCGCGGGAGCTTGTTGGCCAGCCAGATCCAGTCCATGGCAGCGGTGCTCACCCGCACGCAGCCGTGTGACGCCGGGTAGGCGGGGATGTTCCCCGACCCGTGCACCGCGATGCCGCCCCGGAAGTACTTGGGCCGGTAGAGGCGACCGAGCTCGCCCTCCCACCAGCCGGCCGGACGCTCGAAGTACACCTTGTAGGTGCCCGCCGGGGTCTGGGCGTCGCCGGAGAGGACCTTGCCGTTCTTCTTCGACACCTCGCGGTAGGGCTTGTTGCTGCCCGTCGAGACGTTGATCGCCCACTCGACCTGGCCGTCCTTCACGAAGTAGCCGACCTGGCGGCGCTTGTCGACCTCGAAGAACGACCCTGGGCGCGGGTTGTTGCTCTTCACCCGCGGGAGCGGGAAGTTGAGGAGGTCGGCCGTGCGCTGGTCGACCCGGCCGGTGGCCTTCACGCCCATGTGCTTCTGGAAGGCCATGACGGCCTGGGTGGTGGCGTGGCCGTAGGCGCCGTCACCCGACGGCACCCAGAACCCGAGCGCCGACAGCCGGTGCTGCAGCGTCTTCACGTTGGTGCCACGGGCACCCGGTCCGGTGGCCACGATCC
>Ga0114939_10000163_pt1 | contig 56530 bp, 50 predicted proteins | sample AshMeaCrysSpring_FD_87196 | JGI IMG/M metagenome (GOLD analysis project Ga0114939, IMG submission 87196) | Groundwater microbial communities from Big Spring, Nevada to study Microbial Dark Matter (Phase II) - Ash Meadows Crystal Spring | ecosystem: Environmental > Aquatic > Deep subsurface >...
CGCAAGGATCCTTTTGTGGAAGACAGCACCGTGGGTAAACCCTATGCCGGCCGGGTGGACGACCGGCGCGCACTGGACATGCCCGGAAGCATATTCGAAGCCAAAATGGACCTGACGCATCCCATCGCTTACGGTTATACACAACCGAATATCAGCCTCTTCAAGAGCAATACCATATTTATGGACCGAAACAATTCACCCTACAATACCCCGGTCCAGTTCACCGCCAGTCCGCTGCAGGCAGGCTATCTCCACAAGCGCTTCACGGGCCTCGCGCCCAATGCGGCAGCCGTGAACATCGATGGCGTTGGCAGGGGCAGGATCATTTCCATGACGGAGAACCCTAATTTCCGGGCTTTCTGGTTTGGCACCAACCGATTGCTGATGAATGCCATTTTCTTTGGAAGCCTCATGGATGGGAGGTAGAGGATGATGGATTAATTCCCGGAGGGTGACCCCGGACAACGCCCGAAGGGACACCCTCCGGGGAAAATGGTGGATGGTTAGATTGGACATGAAAATAATGACACAGACACAGACCCTGGCCCTGGTGGCCTTGTTGGTACGCGACTACGATGAAGCCATCCGTTTTTATTGCGATGTGCTGCAGTTCACCCTGCTGGAAGACACCCGGCTCAGCGAAACCAAACGCTGGGTGCGTGTTGCACCTCCGGGCAGTACCGGAACTGGTTTACTGCTTGCCCGGGCCGTGGGCGAAGAACAAGTGAAACAAATCGGCTGTCAGTGTGGCGGCCGCGTATTTCTCTTTCTGCACACGGATCATTTCGACCGGGATTACACCCACCTGCTGAAAAAAGGCGTGCAGATCGTCCGTGAACCCTCCACGGAACCCTATGGCATGGTGGCCGTTTTTGCGGATCTCTACGGAAACCTCTGGGACCTGATTCAGCCGGTATCCTGATTTCAGGTTGTTTTTTGATGTAGATTTAACCACTTAAGGTAAAAATCAAAAATTCACGCATGCGGCTCGTTTTGGCATTGACGGTCTTTTTTTTCAGCAACGCTTCCTGGTCCCAGGATTCCGCGAAATTGCTGAAACAGGTGAACACGCGGATCGATGACATGCAGCGCAGATTCCAGGCAGACCTCGCCCCCCTCAAAATGGATCCGCAGGTTAAGAAACTACTAACCCGCTTCATCACCGTTGGTACAGACAGCATCCAGCAAGTAGTGAGCGATGAATCACAAACCCCCTACAAGGAACGTTTGCTGGCATTGGAAGCGCACGGCAAATTCCTGGACGCCTTCCGCTATTCCATCACCACCGAAGCATTTGAAGTATACCATATCCGGGACATGCGGGCGAAATACCTGTTGCTGTTCGATGAAATCCGCCACTACCGGCCCTATGACGAAATTGTCAACACCCTCGGTCCCAAACGTTGCAAGCTGGTGGCCACCGCGTTTTCAGACTATCCACAGGGGCCAAGGCTAAGGGACATGACCATCATTCGCACGGCGCAGACGAGCCCGGAACGGATTCCCGGCTGGCTTTCACAGCATCCCGACTATCATTTCTCGGATTCCCTCCTGACGGTCTGGGCAAACCGCGCGCCGGATCACATGGTCCGCTACATCAAAAGCGGTGTTAATCCAACGCTGCAAGAAAAAATCAAAAGCTGTCAGAACGCGCTGGTGCAAACCATGGTCAAAATTGCACCGGAACGATTCGCCAAAAACTACCTGCCGTTCGCCATTCCCATAACCAAGGGAGAAATGGACTTCGCCATGATCGATAAACTGCGCCAGGATCCAAAAGCTTTTTTCCAGGCCCAGGTAGACATGGAAATGCAGAATATTGAAGACCAGATCCAGGGCAAACCTGTCGATTACACCATTCCCACCCGCGCCTATCTCAAGGAGTCCGCTGTCAAATTCTACGTCAACACCATGAATTTCCGGCACGAGGAAGCCAAGGAATCCGTTCGCTACGCAGAACTCAACGCACTCCGTCCACAGGATATCTATATGGTAATCGTCTACGGCGAAGACAATTTTTATACCAGCAGCTATCTCTACACCTACCACAGGCTGATGGAAACCTATAAAAAGGTGGGGCACGATTCCCTCATGCATTTCATGAAATACTACCAGGCCCGGAAATTCGTCCAGCTGGCCGGGCGGTATAATACCTTGAGCCATTTTATTGGCAACATGCCCAGGGATACCATGCTGAGCGGGATTGCGCGTCTTGCGTATGGGCTGGAGAAAAATACAGGGAACGGACTGGAGGAAGCGATGACCGTTGCGGAAACGTTTCCCAGCATGGTAAGGGACAGCAGCCTGCGCCAATTCATGCGTGATCAACTGTCGAACAACTACAACCGCTGCGTGCAGGAGCCCAGCTTCTTCGGCCAGAAGCTCTACAAACTCCTGATGCAGATCTATGGATCCGTGGAAGCCGAGTATGCGGGCAAAACAGACAATTTCTCCAAGGAACTGGCAGCCTATCTCGAACTGAGACACCCCACCCTGCGGGCCCCGGACGGTACCATTTACCAACGGGTATTTTTTTATGGCGATGAGGACGGCAAATCGTCCTTCCAAAGCTTCCTGACCAATTTCAGAGATAAATCGCAATGGCAAATCGATCAGAACAAGAACTGGATCACCATCCGATCCCTCAAAGGATTCCCCACCGTCATCTATGCCAACCAGCCGCTGGATAACGAGCGATACGACCTGGATAAAGACGCCATGGACAGCCTCAGTCATTACCTGGACTCGCTCAAAATAGAACCGCATGTCCTCATCCACCGGGGGCACAGCTACCATCTCTCCCATAGCCTTTCCTTTGTGGATCCACTGATCAAACTGGCAATCCTGGGCTCCTGCGGCGGATACCAGGAGATTTTCACCGTACAACAGAAAAGCGCGGATGCACAGGTGATTTCCACCAAACAGGTGGGATCAAAAATGGTGAACGAGCCCCTGCTGACAAAAATCAATCAGCGGATCCTGAGGGAACAGGATATCAAGTGGGTGGAACTCTGGAATGAACTGGATGCACAACTGAAAAAAGACAAGAAAGCTTATGGCTATTTCGTGGACTATATCCCACCCCATAAGAATATCGGACTGTTGGTTTCCAAAATTTATCATGATGACGGGGATCTTAATCCCTGACCTCATCCGTCTGGGTTAATGCCCCCTCAATGCGTAGATCTTCATGGGCCCCTGGTTCATCGAAAAGACCAGGGCCTTTTTTTTACCCGCCACCAAAGGTAAGACCATGCGGCCATCACCATCCAGGAACAGACCGCTTTGGCGCAGCGATAAAGACCTGAACCCTCCTTTGCCATCGCCCATTATAACCAGTCCATAAAAAGCATCCATCCTGCCTGGAATGGTAGCGGCCCCGTAATCGTTTCCGGACAAAACAATGTCCAGTTTCCCGTCCTTGTTAAGGTCAACGCAACAAATCCCACGCAAGGGCGCCAACTGTGCCTCTGCGGGAAACGCGTGGAAAACAAAGGACAGCCCGCCCCGATTCTCCCACCAGCCACTCTCCAACTGGCTTACCTCCGCCCGATACTCATCCTTCCGGTTGAACTGATTCAGCAGATCCGCCGTGGTGGCTTTCGAGTAAGCGTTGTAGTTGCCAAAAAAGCGGCGTACCTGCGGTAATTCTTCGGCCATGGCGTCCCTCAGGGCAACCGGATACTCCTGCATGGGTCCATGCGGCCTCGAAGGCCTGTACTGGCTGAGGATTAGGTCCTGCAACCCGTTGCCGTCGTAGTCTTTTGCATATACCCGCAAGGGCTCCTTCTCTGAAGCATGGAAAAATCCATTCCGACCATAGTTGCCGGCAATAATATCCTGATCCCCATCTCCATCCAGGTCCGCAGCAGCGAGGGTGCGGATCCACCCCTTTCGGTTATACATCTCCGTTTTCCTTAAACTGAGCCTGCCCTTTTCATTGACAAACAACTGGATTCCCATCCACTCACCCGCCAGGAGCAGGTCCGGATCCCCGTCGCCATCCACATCCGTCCAGACCGCCGTATGAATGATGCCGATGGATCGCAGTTCTTTGGCATATTCAGATGTCACATCCCGAAAGCGCGACTGTCCATTTGTGGATTCGTTGCGATAGAGATAACCACTCTCAGGGTAAGGGTAGCTGCCGGGTTTGACGCCGCCGGCCACAAGTAGGTCTGTCTTTCCATCGCCATCAAAATCCGCGGCTGCAGCAACGCTTTTACTGGCTTTATTCCCGGGGATACTCTCTTCCCCGGCCTCTGTAAAAAAGCCTTTGCCGTTGTTGATCCAGAGATGGTCCTGGTACCGGTTGTCCTCGGCGTTGAAACGCGCGCCACCAGCGGCGAGGTATACATCCGGGTCCTGGTCATTGTCCGCATCCAGGATGCAGACCGAGGCATCATCATGAACCTGTGGTGCATCGCTGGAGTTAAAGAATTTGGCCTGGAAGCGGCCATCTGCCTGCTGGAAATAGATGAATGATCTGAGCGTTGCATTACCGCCCACCACGATGTCCTCCAGCCCATCAGCATTCAGATCCGCCACGGCAATGGGTGGACCATTTTCCGAAAACTTATGAGGGAGCCCGCGCTGTACATTGAAGTCCACAAAATCTTTCTGTGCATGCGTGAAGAAGACACCGGAGGCTGTGGTGATATCCTGAAGCAGGGACACATGTTCCGCAAAAGTGCTGCTGCTCGCCGGTTTACGCGCATCGGAAGCCTGGCTAAGGAGGAGGGTTTGATTGGCTTTGACCTCCGTCATTTTCTCCTTATAGCCATTGGGCCAACGGATCACCAGCGAGTCGATGGTCTTATATTTTCCCAATCCAAAATGAAGGACGGGCTCAACGGAAGAAATATATCCCCTGTAAGGTGTCAGTTCCGCCACCTGTTGCTGGCCGTCATAATAGATGTGTGCAATGGTTCCGATGCCAAAAAGGTTGGACGTATCTCCCCTGAACTGGATGCGCAGGTAGTGCTGATCGTTCGTTCGGCGTTCGTTGATCCGGTTTTCCAGGATGCCGGCCGGCATATTGATTTGGTTGATGGCCAGGTCCAGGTCTCCGTCTCCATCAAAATCCGCAGTGGCCATGCCGTTGGAGAATCCCGGCTGGTCCCATCCCCATTTCAGGGTCATGTCCGTGAATCCCAGGTCTCCATTGTTGCGAAAGACATAGTTATTGATCCTGACCGGCGGCAGTTTGAGCAGCAGGTCCCTGGCCGATGCACCCTGCTGGTCCCGATAAGATATGTAGTCATTATCGGTGATATCCTTCGGCAATCCATTGGTCACCATAAGGTCCCTGTAGCCGTCCTGGTCGAGGTCTGCGAGTAGCGGACTCCAGCTCCAATCCGTATACATGACGCCGGCCAGGAACGCAATTTCGCTGAATGCCGGCGCGCCCAGGGAATCTCCTTCCAGGAGGCGGTTGCCGCGATTGAGCTGCAGAGTGTTTCGAACTGTCTGGTATGGAAACATGTATTGCTTCGAGTAGCGATACCAGTTATAATCCAGCGGATTCATCATCATCTTGGACCGCTCGTTGTCTTCCGCTGCCATATCCGTTTCCACCAGGTCCACGAGACCGTCGTTGTTGATATCGCCCGCATCATTGCCCATCGCATTCAGGCTGCCCTTCTTGAAGTACTCCTGGACCCGGTTGGTGAAGGTTCCGTCCCGGTTGTTGATGTAGAGAATATTTCCGGAGAGGTAGTCGTTGCTGACATAAATATCCTTCCACCCGTCTTCATTGATGTCCAGAATCTGAAGGCCCAGCCCGTAGCCCTCCCAGAGGATGCCCGCTTTGCGGGACACATCGGTGTATACCGGGTGTTGCCGCACGGGGTCCCAGCTGTTCTGAAATAATTTATCCGTATTGGAGGCGCTGCCATCAGCCCTGATTTGTCGGAAAGTATTTGGCCTCTCCTGGTTCAGGTCGTTCACCAGCAGGTATAGATCCAGATCCCCATCCTGGTCATAATCGAAAAATGCCGCCATATGTGTGCTGCTGGTATCATCGATGCCGTATTCCCGGGCCATTTCCCGGAACACCGGAATACCATTTTTCTCATTGACCCCCTGGTTGACATAGAGCAGGTTGCGGCGCAGGTCGGGGTCCTGCCAGGTGGTGGCGCATACATAGATATCCTGCAGGCCGTCCTGATTGATGTCAACCACGGCCACGCCACGGCTCCATCTGCGCTGTCCGTCCACACCGGCTTCTTTGGTGACATCGCGGAAGCGCAGCTTACCCTCGTTCAGGTAGAGGGCGTTTGAACCCAGGCTCGCTGTGAAATAGATGTCCGGCTTTCCGTCGTTGTTGAAATCACCGATGCCCACGCCCCCGCCATTGTATAGGTATTCATAGTTGAGCATGTTGATCAAGCTGTCCTCGCGGATCTCGTTGCGGAAATAAATCCCGCTCTGATCCGTCATAAGCGATTTGAAAAGCGGCTGCTCTCCGCCGGAACAGGACCAGGCCAACCATGACCAAGCGCAGATGAGCACTAAGATGGCCCGAAGAATGCTCGTCCGGGTTCTGCCGAAAAAATGGTTCATGCCAACAAATATAGTGTCATCCGGAAAGCCTTCCATCACGCCATGCGGATGGGGGAATTCCGTATTTTAGGGTATGCGCAAAACACGATCCATGGCCCTGCTGGCATCGCTTCTTCTGTGGGAAGCCTGCCTGCTGCCGGACGACAAATCTTCCGGCAAACCGGCCGCCTTCAACCCCGCTTTCAAACTGGTTCCGGCGGACACATTCTACTTCAGGAGTTTCGTGGACTGCAATATGGCCACGGCATGGATCGGAGATACTTTCCGCATTTTCCCCGGCAAGTATGGCGAAGATCCGCTTTGGGGAGATGCCAAAGACCTGAAATATGCCGATGGCAAACATGCGGATGAGGCATTCCTCACACCATTCGAACAGTTCAGGATGCCGCAGATGCCCCTCAACGCCAAACCCGGAACCGATGGACTGCATGGGGCCGTATGGTTCGAAACCGTTTACCAGCTGCCATCAGACGCCAGCGGAAAAACCCTCTACGCACTCTATCATAACGAGAACTATCCCAGCACCCTGCCCTATGATTCGGTTACGGGTGAGGGTTATATCGACCGGAACTGGCCCCAGGGGCTGCAGGGACCCACATCAGCCGCTGCCGTGCCGCGCATTGGCATCATGAAATCCACCAATGGAGGGCATAGCTGGGAGAACAAGGGCATCATCCTGCAAGACCTCATGCCCCGGATGATCCTCAAGCCTTATAACACATCCAATACATTCCCGGGCGGCGTAGGAGATCCCTGTGCCATTGCCAGCGGGGATTACCTGTATATTTTCTATGGAGAATACGGATACCCCGCCAACTATGATTCCCTGACCTATAACCGGCAAACGGAATGGGACGGCCAATGCATCAGCGTAGCGCGGATTCCGCTGGCAGACCTGGATAACCCCGTTGGGAAAGTGCGGCGATGGGATGGCAAAGATTTTACCATTCCACACGATGGCATCGGCAAGTCCATCGCTTCCCTGCAGATACCGATGGAAGCCGGCGGAGGACCCGCTTCCTCTCCCACCGGCGGGTTTCACTGGGGACCCTCCGTGAGCTGGAACAGCTACCTGGATTGCTGGGTGATGCTCATGGGAAAAGTGACAGGGCCCTCCTGGGCGGGCAGCAGCGTGCATATCTCATTCAATAAAAACAAGGACCTTGGAAAGGCAATGGCATCGCAGGAATGGACCACCCCGCAGTTGCTGTTCGACCGTCCCGGTTATTTTCTATGGTATCCATCACTGCAACCCATGAATACGGAAGAAGACATCAAAAACAAACGCACCTGCCTCCAGCTTGGACAGAAAGCCCGTCTCTTCATCAAGAATATAAGGCCGGAGCGGAGCGATTATATGTCTTACCATATCGTGGAATTCAGCAAGTAGACGAGCGCTGCGGTAAATCGGAACCTGGCGGGTTCCGATAAAATACAAATGCGCTCCGGGCGTTTAAGGGACAAGGGACAGTCACTAAACCCTCGCATGGAGTTCAGGTTTTGTGGTGTATATTATAGTACAAACCGGAAACGCGTATGAAAACCCTATCCCAAACCTGGTTCGCGGAAGGATATATCGACTTTGAACTGAAAAAGTACACCCTGCTGGCCTACCTGCAGGAAATCCACCAGCAATTCGACCAGACCAAGCTTTATCCGCAGTTGGGCGACCTGATTTTTCATTTCAACAACCTCCGTTCTTTCAGGGACAACAAACAGTTCCTGCAACAACAGTTCCCCAAAAAATTCACGCAGGTGGATTTGCATAAACTCGAAAGTCTCTATCAGCAGATCATCGACGATGATGATATGATGAAAGAGCTGGAAGAGATCATTCACTATGCACTGGACAAAATGGGCGTGGCCATACAGGATGGCACGGAGATCTATGAATTCGTGGAAGGCAAACTGAATATTTTTCCCGTTGGACTGATCCCGCTGGAGAACCGGGAAGGTTATTTCCTCCTGGCAGATGGCAACGCCAGCGCCACCATGGTCTTTCACTACCGGTTAAGCATATTCGAAAAACACGACGAAAAGTACCGGACCATCCGGACTGAGTTTGTAGCCAACTGGACACGGAATTTCATCCATACCTATGAATTCATCAAGACTGAACTGATCCGGTCCAAGAGGGACTTGCCCAACCCGGCCGTGTACGGTATTGAAACGGACCTGCGGGTTCCGATGGAGGAGACCCTGCTTCCCATCGCCAAACGCTGCCTGGTGAAATACATCAGCACCCGAGCTGCTTAGCAAGCGTTCCCAGCGCCATTGGCCAGATGCTGTTGTGATCGTTTGCGAGAGAACAGATCCGTCCGGGGAGGGCCGGCAGTAACTACTCCAGTCCCCAGTACCTGCCTTTCTCGGTTGCAGGAATCCCATCTGTAATCCAGGGTGCAGGCTTCTCGCCCTTCAGTAGCCAGTCGAAATACTGCTGCTCCCTGACCTGGATATCCTTCCTGTTTTTCCGTTCCACCAGGTTATGCGCTTCGCCGTTGTAATTAAGCATCCAGACCTGTTTACCGAGCCTGCGCATGGCCGTGAACATCTCAATGCCCTGATACCAGGGCACGGCGCCATCCGCGTCATTGGCCATGATCACCAGGGGCGTACTGACATTTTTCAGGTGAAACAACGGCGAGTTCTCGATGTATAGATTCGGTTTCTCCCAGAGTGTTGCGCCAATGCGGCTCTGCGAATGCTCATATTGAAACTGTCTGTTCAGGCCGCTCTCCCAGCGGATCCCACCGTAAGCACTGGTCATGTTGGCCACCGGAGCGCCGGCCCATGCCGCCTTGAACAACCTGGTGCGGGTAATGATATGGGCCACCTGATATCCGCCCCAGCTCTGACCCTGGATGCCCATGCGCGTGCTGTCCACCCAGCCCTTTCTGACCAGGGCTCTTGCCCCACTGACCACATAATCAAACGCCGCTTTGCCAGGATATCCGGTGGTATACTCAATGTCCGGCGCAAGGACGATATAACCGCGGCTCACGAAAAACGGAATATTGAGCCTGCTGGGCGTGGGCGCGGGCGCCATATAGTTATGCAAGCCATCGCTCAATCGCTCATAGAAATAGGCAATCATCGGGTACTTTTTGCCGGGATCAAAATCCTCCGGCAGGTATACGATACCGGTAGCTTCCTTTCCGTTATATGCTTTCCAGGTAAAGAGCTCCGCCCTGCCCCAGTTATAGGAAGCCTGTTGGGGATTGGTACTGCTGAGTTGTGTTCCGGATTTTAGGTCCGTGCTGGCAAAAAGGTTGGGACTCTGGGTATAGGTCTCCCGGGTGAAGAGGTACATCTGCGCATCCCTTGCTTTCACCACCGGCCCCACTTGATAATCGCCCATTTGCATCAAGGAGGGCGCACAACAGATATCTGCTTTCCACTGCGCGTAACCGGAGGTCTTGGACCGTTCGTTAAATGCGCGCAACAACAGATCCTGTCCAGGCTTCAGGAAACGTTCTTCCGGATCCGTCTGCAGGTAGCGGTAGCTTGTCCTGTTTTTCCGGCCCAGGCCCTGTGTCAGGTTTGCAGGAACCCTGGCTGCAGCGGGATCCAGTTGCCAGATGTCGAAGCGGTCATAAACCAGCAAGGCCTGATCCCCTTCCGTCCAGCGCATGGGTCCATAAGGGGAAGGATAATCCGGCATGTCAAATTCCTCGTCGTGCCAGGAAGTTTTAGCGCCATCGGAGATGCGATGGATTTTACCATCCTGCCAGCTCCTGTACTGACGTTCTTTCTGATCATACCACCAGATGTATTTTCCAGCGGGCGAGATGGAAGCATTGCCCGCCAGGTTACTGGTTACGACCGTTCGTTTGCCGGAATAAACATCGATGGCATAGATATCCTTGCGGGTGCGGCCTTCCCATTGCGCTTCAACGCGTTTACCCATGTCCGTGATCCCCACGGCCATCGGGCCGTTTCCTTCATCACCTGTGCTCACCGTAGGCACCTGGCGGTCTGCCAGTTGAACCATGCGCCGCTCGGCTACATGATACACGGCGAGGTAGCTTCTTTTCAATTCCAGATCCAGGTTTCTCAGCTGTTGCGGCTGCAGGTAGTCGTCATTATAGTGCCAGAGGTCCAGTTTAACCAGGTCCATCTCCACCAGGTTGGTGTCTTTAGGCGCACGAACGGGTGCGGTTCCAAAAAATAATCGCTCCCCATTCTTGCTGAACTGCAGGCTGGCGTTTTCACTGACGGTCCAGTTCTGGGACATACCCGCCATGGACCGGTCCACAGCCAGCCGGGCCGTATCCCATCCGTTTTTCCAATACCAGACTTTGTAGAATTTCTGGAGCGACTTCGCGGAGCTGTCGCGTTCCGCCACAAAAGCCACCTGGGCAGACTCTTCGTCGATGGCAAAATTCCGGTAGTCGCCTGCACCAGTACTGATGGTATCCGCGCGACCTTCCAGGGATCGGAACACAGAGAGGCTGTTCTTACTTTTCGGATTTGCCTTGGCCGATGTGCCTTCCACAAGCAGGATCTTTCCGTTCCGGCTCCATGAAAAATCACTTACCAACGGGTAACGGTATTCCTCCCCGGTAGACAGGTTGCGGATCAGCAGATCGGTCCCTTCCACCGGAACTCCAGCCGCCGGATCATCGCCCTCCGCATCCATTAGATCGGCATTCGCCTCAGGCTGATCAGCGTCAGCCTCAAACCTGCCATTTGCTGCCTCAAGCCCATCGTCTTCTTTCACTGTCTGTTTCTGTTTGCGTTTTTTATCCGGCTTCTGTTCCACCACGGGATGTATTGGGACCTTCACGGAGTCCATCGCTTTGCGCGTGGTATCTGCCTGTTTTTTGCTGCTGTCTGTAAGGGCTTTTTCCAGGTGCATGGCCAACCAGGCTTCTCCCTTCTCCGGCATGCGGTAAGCCTTCACCCGACCCTGGACATAAAGCTTCCCGGACACCAGGTCCAGGACGGCCAGTGAATCCTTGGGCATTTCATCCGGTTTCTTTTTTTTGATCTTCGCCTGCCTGGTATCCGCATAAGGCGCTTTCAGCCTGAACACCACAAAACGGGAGTCGTTGGAAATGGAGGCGCTGTATCCACGCGGGAAATTCCTGGCAGTACCGCCGCTGGTGGGCTGAACCATCAACTGGCCATCGCCCTCCTGCACATCCACGGTATAGACTGCCCATTGCCCGTTGGGACTGATTTTTCTCTCCCCAATGTTTTGCCAGGCGTCATAGACGCTATGGTCCAGGGGTTTTTTCTGGGCAATCAGGAAAAGGGGAAGACATCCAAGGGCGATGAGCAGGGAAGTTTTCGTTGTCATGATAAATGGTGAATAATGTACTGGGTTGTTCAAACTTAAACATTAATTGCTATCGGATGGCGGTTTTCCCCGCCTTCCAGACGCGCCAGCTTTGCAGCATGACGGTCATGAAAATGATGGCAAAGCCGGCATAAAAACCAGGTCCCAGGTATTTGTTTTCCTGGTAAACCGCGAATGCCAGCAGGATGCCGTAAACGGGTTCAAGGTTATAGCTGAGGTTCACGGTGAACGGGGAGATGGAACGCAGCGCGTCCAGGGAAAGGCGGAATGCCAGGACCGTGCACACCAGGCTCAGGAAAAGGAGCCAGAAAAAATCCGTCCAGGTGGGGAGCAGGTGATCCGCCGGAAATCGGTTAAGGTATACCGGTAGTAGCATGCTCAGTACCAACCAGCCGCCGCTCATTTCATAGAGCGTTACGGTATCCGTACCAAAACGCTGGATCAGTTTCTTGTTGAGGCTGGTGAACAGCGCCGCCAGCAGGGCGGAAATCACCCCCAGGATGATGCCTGTCTTGTATGCGCCCTCAAAATGAAAAATCAGGTAGATGCCCAGCATGACCATGAGTCCAAGCAGCAGTTCGATGGGCTGGAAATGCCTTCGGTTGAGCAGGGGGTCCAGGATGGCCGTAAAAAACCCCACGGCGGAAAAACATACCAGCGCAATGGAAACATTGGCATACTTGATGCTGCCATAAAAGCTCACCCAATGCAGGGCGATGATGGCGCCTACGCCTGCCAGGGCGGACCAGCCCTTGCCCGGCCTGCCGGTTTTTTTCCCGGTGAGTTGAAGCAGGATGAACAGACCCAGTGCGCTGAAGAGCATCCGGTACCAGACCAGCAATCCTTCCTGAAGGGTAATCAACCTGCCCAATATCCCTGTAAAGCCCGCCAGGAAGATGGCGATGTGCAACTGGAGGAAGGCTTTTTTCATGTTGGTGGGGTATGCCAGGACTTAGCCCGGCTGAGCAGCGGGCTCGATGCGGTTGGTGAGGCGACTGCGATAATTCTTGAACATACTTTGCCATTGCACCGAGAGTACACCCAGGATGCCTTCTTTGACGATGCCTTTGTGCATTTTTGAAATGCCGTAGGTGCGGTCTTTGAAGGTGATGGGCACTTCCCGGATGGTAAAGCCCAGCTTCCATGCAGCAAATTTCATCTCGATCTGGAAAGCATATCCCACGAATGTGATCTCGTCCAGGTTGATGGTGGAAAGCACTTCCCGGGAATAACACATAAAGCCTGCCGTGGGGTCCTTGACGGGCATCCAGGTGATCAGCCGGGTATAAAGTGCGCCGCCCTTGGACAGCATATTCCGGTTCCATGGCCAGTTCTCCACACGCCCACCCTTTACATAGCGGGAACCTACGGAGAGATCGGCGCCCTCATATTTACACGCGTGATAAAGTCTCTCCAGGTCTGAAGGGTTATGGGAAAAATCAGCATCCATCTCAAACACATACTGGTATCCCCTCTCGATGGCCCATTTAAACCCGTGGATATAAGCTGTGCCCAGGCCCAGCTTACCCCTGCGTTCCTCCATGAACAACAGTCCGGGGTACTTCAACTGGAGGGTACGAACGATGTCCGCCGTTCCATCCGGGGAGTTGTCATCCACCACCAGGATATGATAGCCCTGGCCGAGGCCAAAGACAACATCCACAATGGCCTGGATGTTTTCCTTTTCGTTAAATGTGGGAATGACCACGAGTTTTTCCAATGCCTTTACGTTTTTGTTTTTAGAGGCAGTACCTGCCGCCTGGAAAATCAAATCGGTTTTTGGGGGATTAAAAGAGATCAGGCCTTTTTCAGGAGGGTTCGGTTAAGGATCTCCGATAGTTTCTGCTTGGTATGCATGGGGAAATCACCCTTCATCATCCAGTCATAGTACTGTGGCTCTGCTTTCAGCACATCGGCCACAGGCCTTCCCTTATGTTTGCCGAAATTAAATACTTCGACGCCATTTTCCATGACAAACCTTCGGGCGAAATCCACGATCTGCTCATCTCCTATACATTTGATAATTGAATCGATGGTGTTGCCCAGTTGCGGGTATCGCTCAATCTGGGCGTCCAGTACTTCCCAGGTGGCTACTGCATCAATTTCCGCGCTATGCGCACCATCCAGGGTCTTGTTGCAATAAAACTTATAGGCCGCGGAAAGCGTGCGGGGTTCCAGGACATGAAAAATTTTCTGGACGTCCAGCATCTGCCGGTTATTCAGGTCAAACGCCAGGCCGCTGCGCAAAAACTCTTCCATCAGCAGGGGCCAGTCGAACCGGTTGGAATTATACCCCGCCAGGTCGCACTGATCCAGGAACTGCTTGGTTTCATTGGCTACCTCTTTGAAGCTGGGGGCATCCTTCACCATTTCATTCGTAATGCCATGAATATCCGATGCCTGTTTGGGAATGGGCATCTGGGGATTGATCAACCTGCGCTTGCGGGTCACGCTGCCATCCGGCATGATCTTGATGATGGCCAGTTCTACGATGCGGTCTGAAGAAAGGTTGATCCCGGTGGTTTCCAGGTCAAGTACGGCAAGGGGACGGGTTAGTTGCAGGTTCATGAAAGCGTGTTTGGGACAAAAATCGGACTTTCCGGCCATCCCCATGCAGGGTTTTTCCCCAAATTGGCGCTCTAAGGCTTTGTTTTACAGGCCAGATTCGGTTTATTGTGTTAAACGGGGATTTTTTTTGCCCGATGGCTTGCAAAAACGGAGGGCTTTATTTTACTTTGTATCACCGCTCAAGGAAATCCTTCCGATACCTATCAAATTACTTGTGGTCCGACTCCCATGAACAGGCCTTTCCAACGGTCCGGTTTAACCGTTTACGAATGTGCCTTTTTTCACTTTAAATACCACAATATGAAACGAGTATTGGTAATCCTTGCACTCATGATCACTACCGCAGCATTTATGACTTCCTGCTCCGCTTCCAAGGCTTCTGCCAAGGGCGGCTGCAAGGCAACACAGGGAATGATCGGGTATCGCTAACCGCTAGCCTTACCTTCACAAATAACAAAGAGTTGCTCGGGCAACTCTTTTTTTATACCTGTATCCGGGCTGGAAGCCCGAGTCTGTGTGTTCTGAACGCCTTATTCTGCTTCAAACGCGCTCCTCCGCAGGCAGTCCTGCAGTACCGGGGATCCATCAGCCACCGCCGGTTGATCCATCGCGCACCACCACCTTCTTTTTCCCGGAATTCTTTTTCTCCCAGTCCTGTACAGCCTTAGGCTTGGCGGCCGGCTTTCCCTCCTCCCCAGTTGGCGGCTGGGCGCTGGCGTTGCCGCTGCCTCCATATCCCTTGTCTTTCTGCCCGTAGCTGTAATACTCCGTTTTAAGGATCATCCCGTTGGTGGGATCGTAGAATTTCCAGGGACCATGCCGCAGTTCGGAGACATCATGTTTCACGATCTTGCTTTGCATGATCATGGGATTGTTCAGATCAGGAACGTCAATGGTATCATAAGGGTTTTCAGGGTTCACGGCTTTCCACGACTCTTCCCGAAGGAGGTCTCCGAGGTTGGTGAAGTACTGCTGCTTGCCGTCTTTAAAACCCCATTTGTAATTTTCGATGGCGATGATATCACCACTCAAGGTATACCTGCGCCAGGGGCCTTCTTTCTTATCGTCCGTAAAATAACCTTCCTCTTCGAAACCTGGTTCTCCCCGGAGACTTTCCACACGGACCACCCAGGGACCCTGCTTCAAATCCTTCTGATCCGTGCAATTGATGGTATCCCCCTTGACGGAGATTTCGTAGGATTTCCAGTTCTGTGCGGGTAGCAGGGTAGGCAGCAGAAGCAGGAGGAAGGAGAATAATTTGTTTCCCATGGATGCTTGTTTCAGGTTAAGCCCTAAATTGGTTTTCCAAAGAACATACCAATATGCCCATAAAATTAACGCTATTTCCCCCGTTTCGGTATGCCCTTCTGGGATGCTTTTGCCTGGTTTTCTCCGATTCAGTACGGTCGCAACCCAAGCCCAGTTTGGGTTCTGAGCGACTATCAAGTCTTCAGGCCAGGGCTGCCCTGCAGGAAAAATCTTTGTTAAAAGATGTGGGTTTCCGGAATATCGGCCCCAGCATCATGAGCGGACGGGTAGTAGACCTGGAAGCCAACCCTGCCAACCCTGCGGAAATCTATGTAGCCTATGCTACCGGGGGGCTATGGCATAGCCTCAATAACGGGCAGAGTTTTACCCCGATCTTCGACTCCGAGGTAGTCATCGGGATTGGAGACATTGCCGTTAACTGGAAGACAGGAGAACTCTGGGTGGGGACGGGAGAAGTGAATAGCAGTCGCTCTTCCTATGCCGGTGTTGGCGTATACAAGAGCGCTGACAATGGCAAGACCTGGCAATACCTGGGTCTTCCGGAATCCCACCATATTGGAAAAATACAGTTGCATCCCACGGATCCCAATACTGCATGGGTGGCTGTCCTGGGCGCCCTGTATTCAGCCAACAAAAACCGTGGCGTCTACAAAACCACGGATGGCGGAAAAACCTGGAAACAGACGCTGTTTGTGGACGACAAGACCGGTGCAGTGGAAATGGAGATCAACCCCTCCAACCCCGATGAACTGCTGGCGGCGGCCTGGTACAGGACCCGCAGCGCCTGGAATTTCGAAGAGGGTGGAAAAACTTCGGGTATCTATCACAGTAAGGACGGTGGCGATTCCTGGAAACTGGTCAGCGGACCCTCCAGCGGCTTCCCCCAGGGCGATGGCATCGGGCGCATTGGCATTGCATATGCTCCCTCCAAACCCTCCGTGGTCTATGCCGTACTGGATAACTATTCCCTGCGGCCGGACACGGCTAAAAGAGACACAAGCAGGCTTTACCTGGCGGATTTAAAAGCCATCACCAAACAAAGTTTCCTGGAACTGAAAGACGCCCAGCTCGACCGCTTCCTTCGCCAGAATGGACTTGGTGGGAGTTATAACGCGGAGAGCCTCAAACGCAAAGTGCGCACGGACTCCGTTGCGCCAGGCGCACTTTACAATTACCTGTACGAAGAAGGTACCGGCCCGCAAGCCAACCAGATTACGGGCGCCGAAGTATTTCGCAGCGAGGACGGTGGCTTAAGCTGGAAAAAAACGCATGAGAAAGGACTAACCCTTTACAATACCTACGGCTATTATTTCGGCAAGATTTTCGTCTCTCCAAAGAACGATCAGAAAATCGTGATCCTTGGGTTCAGTGCAGATATTTCCACCGATGGCGGGAAAACATTCTCCGTAATGGACAAGGGCAACACCCATGCAGACTGGCACGCGGCCTGGTTCAATCCTGTCCAGGACAATCATATGATCCTGGGGAATGATGGGGGACTGAATATCACCTATGATAACGGAAAGAACTGGTTCAAGGCAAATACCCCTGCCGTAGGACAGTATTATGCCATCACCGTGGATAATGAGAAACCATACAATGTATACGGAGGTCTGCAGGACAACGGTTCCTGGTGGGGACCGTCCACGCACCGGGAATCCGTGGACTGGACAGACAATGGTCAATATGGATACAGGAGCATGTATGGAGGTGACGGCATGCAGGTTCAGGTTGACCCCAGGGATAACCAGACCGTCTATACCGGCCTTCAGTTTGGAAGTTATATCCGCACCAACCGACTGAAACCTGAACCCAAACCCATCCGCCCATCCACGCCTTCACTGGATGAGCAGAAGATCCGTTTCAACTGGCAAACCCCCATCCTCCTCTCGCGGCACAATCCGGACATCCTTTATATGGGCGCACAAAAACTCTATCGCAGCTTCAATAAAGGAGATAGGTTCGAAGCCATCAGTCCTGACCTTACCGGCGGACGCAAGGCCGGAGACGTACCCTTTGGTACGCTGACAACCGTGAGTGAATCTCTCTTCTCCTTCAATGTGCTGGTCACCGGAAGTGACGACGGTTACGTATTCCTCACGCGGGACGCCGGGGCAACATGGTCACGGTTAGGCCTACCCGACAAAAAGGGACAGGGCGGATTTCCGCAGGGCCTGTATGTGAGTCGCGTCCTCGCTTCCAGGCACCACAAGGGTAGAATCTACGTCACCCTGAACGGCTATCGGAACGATCATTTCAATGCCTATATATACCGGAGCGATGATTTTGGACAAAGCTGGAAACAGCTGGGGACGGGCCTTCCCGCTGATCCCGTCAACGTGATCCGGGAGGATCCGAAATCTGACAGCATCCTTTACATAGGCACGGATGGCGGCGCCTGGGCCAGCGTGGATGGAGGACAGCAGTTCCAGCCTTTCACCAAAGGACTGCCTTTTTCGGTTCCCGTGCATGACATCGCGATCCAGGACAGGGAAAATGAAATTGTCCTGGGCACCCATGGGCGGAGTCTTTATGTGGCCAAGCTGGACCTCGTGCAGGCACTGCTGAAGAAGTAAGTTGTCCGCGTGGTTTGGGATCTACTCTGCTTTCTATTCAGATCGTAAGGATTGACGCTTTCTTTACGAATACGCATGGGTTCAAAATCTGAAATCCCGTCAACACCTGCCGTCCAGGAAACCAATCAGGGCAAGTTCATAGCCTTTAAGCCCTAATCCGGAGATGGTGCCGCTTGCTTTGGCCGAGACATGGGAGATCTTGCGGAAATCTTCGCGTGCATGCACGTTGGAAATATGCACTTCAATGACGGGGCTTTTGATGGCCGCGATGGCGTCCCCGATGGCTACGGAAGTATGGGTGTAACCGCCCGGGTTGAGGATGATCCCGTCCACTTCAGACCCAAAACGCTGCAGGGCATTCACCAGCTCTCCCTCTACATTGCTTTGAAAATAGGAAAAAACAACCTGCGGATATTTCTTCTCCAGCGTTTCGAGGAAGGATTCAAACCCGCTGCTGCCGTAGATCTCCGGCTCCCGCTGTCCCAACAGGTTGAGGTTCGGGCCGTTGATGATGGCTATGTTTTTTAATTGGCTCATTTACTCATTAGCTTATTAACTCATTAACTCATTAGCTCATTAAAAATACCATTGTGTTTCAAAAATAACTCTTCCAATGAGTTAATAAGCAAATCAGCTAATGAGCTAATGCTTTAGTTTCTCATCATGTTTATAAACTGGTCAAATAGGTAGCGACTGTCATGCGGACCGGGAGTGGCTTCCGGGTGGTACTGTACGGAAAATGCGGGGCGATCCTTCAGCCTGATCCCCTCGATGGAGTCATCATTCAGGTTAATGTGCGTGATCTCCGTATTGGCAGAACTGCGGACAGCCTGCGGATCCACGCCAAAACCATGGTTCTGCGTGGTGATCTCACATACGCCGGTCTGCAGGTTCTTCACCGGGTGATTCAGTCCACGGTGGCCATGGTGCATTTTAAACGTGGGTATGCCATTGGCGAGCGCCAGCAGTTGGTGTCCGAGGCAGATTCCGAACAGGGGCTTCTTCGTTTCCAACAGGCCCTTCACCGTGTTAACGGCATAATCCATGGCCGCAGGATCCCCGGGACCATTGGAGATAAAAAACCCGTGCGGTTCAAAAGCCATCAGGGTCTTGACATCTGTTTTGGCAGGATGCACACGCACATAAGCGCCACGTTGCGCGAGGGATCGGATGATATGACGCTTTACCCCAAAATCCAGTACACTGATCCGGATAGGCGCAGCTGGATCACCTTCATGGTAGATACCCCTGGTGGACACCACCGAAGCCAGTTCCAGGCCATCCATCGATGGAGTCCGGTCGAGTTCTTTTTTCAGGAATTCAATGTCATCGGTTTCAGAAGAGATGATGCAATTCATGGCACCCTTGGTCCGCACATGCGTCACCAACGCCCGCGTATCCACTTCTTCGATAGCCACGATGCCCTGTTTCTCCAGGTAGTCCTGCAGGGATTCCGTTGCCTGCATCCTGCTGAATCTTTCTTCCAGGTTACGGCAAATCAGTCCACGGATCTTGACCGTATCGCTCTCCACATCCTCCGGCTTGACACCATAGTTTCCGATGTGCACATTATTCATGATCAGCACCTGCCCGTAGTAGCTGGGATCCGTGAAGACTTCCTGGTATCCGGTCATGCCGGTATTGAAACAGAGTTCACCGGAAGTGGTACCGATTTTCCCAAAGGCTTTGCCTTTGAATACGAGACCGTCCGCGAGGACCAGGAAGGCATCAGGTTGTTTTTTTAAGGAGTCTGGCATGGGAATGGTTTGGATGGATACAACGGTACAAAATAAAAGAGGCAAGACCATAAAGTCCTGCCTCTTTGACGAAATTTATCAACATCAATTACTCGGCTGATTTTTCTTCTTTGGGTTCAGCAGGAGCGGATTCAGCAACTGCAGGAGCTTCCGCTTTCTTTTTACCACCGGCGCGGCGTGTTTTCTTGGCCGGAGCGGCGGTTTCGCCTTTGCCTTTACCGTAGATTTCGTTGAAATCGACCAGCTCAATCATGGCCTGTTCCGCGTTGTCACCCACCCGGATACCGAGTTTGATGATGCGGGTATAACCACCCGGACGGGCAGCGATTTTAGGGCCAACGACCGTGAAAAGCTCCTTCACCGCGTTTTTGTCGTTCAGATAGCTGAACACCACCCGGTGCTGGTGCATGATCTCTTCCTTGCTGGAAGCTTTCTTGGTCTTGGTGATCAGGGGCTCGATATAGGTGCGCAGCGCCCTTGCCTTGGCCAGGGTGGTAACGATCCTCTTGTGCGTGATCAGTTGGGACGCCATGTTGCTCAAAAGAGCCTGGCGGTGAGCCTTTGTGCGGCTCAGGTTGTTGATTTTGTCTCCGTGACGCATGACTTTTGTTTTTATCCATCGTACCGGTCAGGAATTACGATGGCGGGTGATTGTTGGTTGATGATGGATGGTGGATGGTGGTTAAAAAACCATCATCAACCATCAACCATCTATCATCTGATTAAAGTTCCTCCTTGTCCAGTCCCAGCTTGCTCAGGTCCATGCCAAAGTGCAGGCCACGTTCGTGGAGCACCTGTTCGATTTCGGCAAGGCTTTTCTGTCCAAAATTCCGGAACTTCATCAGGTCTTCCTGTTCGTACTGAACCAGTTCGCTCAGGGAGTTGATTTTGGCTGCTTTCAGGCAGTTAAAGGCCCTTACGGAAAGATCGAGGTCTTCCAGTGGGGTCTTCAGGATCTTCCGCAGTTGAAGGGTTTGCTCGTCAACCAGGTCTTCCTTCTTCTCTTCCTTATTGTCAAAGGTGATGTTTTCATCCGTGATGATCATCAGGTGCTGAATCAGGATCCTGGATGCTTGTTTAACCGCTTCTTCCGGATGAATGGTGCCGTCCGTCTTCACTTCCATCAGCAGCTTTTCATAGTCTGTCCGCTGCTCCACGCGGGTATTCTCAATGGAATACTTCACGTTTTTGATGGGGGTGTAAATGGAGTCGATCGCAATCAGTCCAAAAGCCGCGTCTTTCTGCTTGTTTTCATCAGCAGGAACGTAACCGCGACCGCGGGTAACATTCAGTTCGATGTTCAGCTTTGCCGTTGAATCCATCGTGCAGATCAGCAGATCAGGGTTCATGACCTGGAAAGAGCTCGTGGCTTCTCCAATCATGCCTGCCGTGAATTCGCTCTTGCCTTTGATATTCAGGGTAATCTTTTCGTGCTGAACTTCGTGGTCAACGATTTTCTTGAAACGAACCTGCTTCAGGTTGAGGATGATTTCAGTAACGTCTTCCACTACGCCCTTCATGGTGGCAAACTCATGTTCAGCGCCTTCGATGATGATGCCACTGATGGCATAACCTTCAAGGCTGCTTAGCAGCACCCTGCGAAGGGCATTGCCAATGGTTACACCGTAACCTGGCTCCAGGGGGCGAAATTCAAATTGTGCTTCGAAATCACCTGCTTTCTGGAGAATGATCTTGTCGGGCTTCTGGAAATTTAAAATGGCCATATTTAAATTTCAATTTACGGGGTTAATTCAGCGCTGTTGCGCGGAAATTGATTGTTTAGAACGGGATCCCGAAAATACTCCGGGACCTATGTTTACTTGGAATACAATTCGACGATGAGCTGTTCCCTGATATTCTCCGGAACACTCTCCCTTTCAGGCATCGCCACGAAAGTTCCCGTTTTCTCCGTCTCATTCCAATCGATCCAGCTGAACTTGGGATTCTTGCCCTTGAACTGGCTGGTGAGTGAAACATTGCCCAGGCTTTTTTCCTTCACGCCGATGACATCGCCCGGCCTGAGGCGGTAAGATGGGATGTTCACTACGTCCCCGTTGACGGTAATGTGCTTGTGCGCCACGAGCTGGCGGGCAGCCGGGCGGGAAGCCGCGAGTCCAAGGCGGTAGATGGTATTGTCCAGCCTGGATTCCAGCAATTTGATCAGGTTCTCACCGGTTACTCCCTTCATGCGGGCCGCTTCCTCGAAAGTGTTGCGGAACTGGCGCTCCAGTACACCATAAGTGTACTTCGCCTTCTGCTTCTCTTTCAACTGAATGGCGTACTCTCCCGGAGCCTTGCGCTTCTTGGAAGGTCCGTGCTGTCCCGGAGGGAAGCTGTTCTTGGTGAGGTACTTGCCGTTTCCGAGGATGGGTTCCCCGAATTTGCGACTGATCCTTGTCTTTGGTCCTGTGTAACGTGCCATGTGATAATGCTTGATTTTTTAGGTTCGGCCCGTCGATTATGAAAAAATCATAAAACTGAATCGGGGGCCCTTTGAAATGGTTATCAGTACGTTCCCTTCAGGGATTATACGCGGCGTTTTTTGGGCGGCCGGCAGCCGTTGTGCGGCAGAGGCGTCACGTCCTTGATCATCACTACCTCGATACCGGAATTGGCCAGGGCGCGGATGGAGGATTCGCGACCGGCACCGGGGCCTTTCACGTATACGTCCACGCGCTTCAGACCGGCTTCGAGGGCCACTTTAGCAGCGTCCTGAGCGGCCATCTGGGCAGCATAAGGCGTGTTTTTCTTTGAACCGCGGAAACCCATTTTACCGGCGCTGCTCCATGAAATAACCTGCCCGTTCTTGTTGGTGAGGGAGATGATGATGTTGTTGAAACTGGCAGTGATATGCGCATCACCGAAACTGTCAACCTTTACGATCCTTTTTTTCGCGGCTGCCTTAGCGCCGCCCTGTTGTGCTTTTGCCATTTGTCTTTAAAAGGTAGTCATTCAATAAAATCATCCCGTATCTGCGGGACCACCCCGTCCCTCCCCCTGCATCCGGGATCTGGCGGCGGAATGTTTTCTACGATGCAAGATGGTAGATGTTGGATGGTCGAAACTGATCTGCCATCCTACATCCATCAACTATTTCTTCGGCGCCTTCTTCTTGCCGGCAACGGTCTTGCGCTTTCCCTTGCGGGTACGGCTGTTGGTACGCGTGCGCTGTCCGCGAACAGGCAATCCCTTACGGTGACGCAGGCCACGATAGCAGGCGATGTCCAGCAAACGCTTGATGCTCATCTGTACCTCTGAACGCAACTGACCTTCCACCTTGAACTCATTGTTGATGATGGTCCTGATGGCATTCAGCTCATCGTCATTCCATTCATGCACTTTCTTGCTGAGGTCAATCTCTGCTTTGTCCAGGATATAACGGGCCGTGCTGTGTCCAATCCCATAGATATAGGTCAGACCAATCTCACCCCTTTTATTTTTTGGTAAATCGATACCGGCGATACGAGCCATGTGTGTTTATTTGCGTATTACGAATTAGCTGATTTGCGCATTAAGTCCCGTCAATTCCATCCTTCTGTTCTTATTCAAGAATTCGAAATGCGGAATCCGGAATACTCAATCCCCTACCCCTGGCGCTGCTTGTAGCGCGGGTTTTTCTTGTTGATCACATAGAGCTTCCCCTTGCGGCGAACGATCTTGCAATCGACACTGCGTTTCTTGATGGCGGTCCTGACTTTCATATTCTTCCTTTTTATGCCCTCTTCGCAGTGTCCTGCTCCGCGGCGGTCTTAATGTCTATTTATACCTGAAAATGATGCGGCCCCTGGACAAATCATAGGGACTCATCTCCACACCAACCTTGTCTCCCGGAAGTATGCGGATATAGTGCATCCTCATTTTTCCAGAGATGGTTGCCAGGATTTCATGCCCGTTTTCCAGCTTCACTTTGAACATTGCGTTGCTCAGGGCTTCTATAATGACACCATCCTGTTTAATGAGTGCTTGCTTCGCCATACTTTTTGGGTGCGCAAAGATAGCGAAATACCGCCATACAGACAAAGAAAAACTTGGTTTCCAGCGAGAATGCCGGATTTAATCGGCCTAAAGGCCGTCCGTGGAATGACCCAGACTGGCCGACGAATAATCGCCCACACCTGGCCTTGTTTTATAATTAATTGATAAACAATTAATTATAAAATTCCTGCCGAGTTTGAGTAAAATACCCCTGCGGATTAATGGAACACCGCTCAATCAGCCAATAAGCTAATCAGATAACCGGCTAATCGGCAAATTGGGTGATAGCCCAATCAGCTCATTCTGGCCAGCTCAGGTGGAAATTGGTCATGCCTTTATAATGGTGTTGGAGCTGGTGCAGGTGTTCCAGTTTGTGGATATGCCGGGTTTCGTCCCGGTAATGCAACAAGCTGTGCTTATCCGGTCCTTTCTGAATGAATTGCAGACTAAACGGACCCCGTTCATACAGGGTGCCGTCCGCACTGCCATCGCTTACTTTCTTGAACCCCAGTTCTGCCAGGTGAGCATCGTCCACGGGCACCGGGTGCAGGTCCTGGGCTTCGTACCAGAACTCGTTTTCCCCGTAAGCAACCCGGGCTTTGTGATCTCCGGTGCTGATTTCCGTAATGTCCCCGGTCTTCATCTCCCCTTCAAAATCCACCATCACGATATCCCCTTCTTTAAGGTCTTGTAATTTGATCATGGCGGAATGGTTTTGTTTCCGTCAAATTATGGAAAATGGACATGTCCGCCAAAATAGCAGAGTAGTTTTCAGCTGGGATTTGGGAAAACGCATTTTTAGACCCAGTTTGTTTTCCACGCTGCAGGATGTTTAACCGGGGGCCAGATCCAGACTTTTAATCAAATGAGCAAGCGGTGCTTTATCGCTGCCGGAACATGGAGTTCATTTTCATCAGCCCCACCAGTTGGTCGTAGCGTCCGCCGAGGTCCCGGTAGTAAACGAGCACCAGGTAAACATTCTCTGTTTCCCAGGCATTGGCTTCAGGCAATTCGGTGGAAAACGGGGCGGATGGATTTCCTTTTTCCCGGGTAGCATACATATAATCATAGTATCCCTGTTTGAGCAGCAGGGACGTTTCATAAACTCCTTCCGCTTCGTTGTAACGCATGCGGGCACTGTCCGAAGTACCATACTGGGTCATTTCCCCAAAAACATAGAGATCCCTTCCCCGGTAAGGTTGTCCTGCGGGTGGTTTGAACCTGAAATGCACCCTGCCGTAATCCGCATTCCATTGGGGGTTGATGTTTTCAATGGTCTCGTTGATGAACATCCCGTTGAGATCGTTGAAATAGAAATACTGGCTGGGCAACCTGGGCTTTTCTTCCTGGATAAAGAGACTGAAACTGCTGTCCGTATTGCGCTGGGAGCTCACGCGATCTCCCAAAAGCCGGAAACTGCGCAGGTTGACCCATCGCCATTCCTTTCCCGCGGGCATGACCATCTCGTTTTCATTATTGTATTGCAACTGGTCCACCCGCATGAAACTGGGATTGCGCAACTCAATCCGGTTATCCCAACGAAAGTTTTGCAATACATCAATCACCATTTGTTGCTGGGGATAGCGTACGTCAAAGCCTTTGGTATTCACCATGACCTCCAGCCGGTGATGGGTCAGGAAGTATTGCTGGTTGAAGGGCTGTGTCACTTTCGCAGCCACATTGATCCGGTTGTCCAGGACCAGGAAGCGGCGGGTGAAGGCCAGTTTGGAGGTATCCCCGTCCACGAAGACCTTCAGCAGATAGTTGCCGCTCTTGGTGGGATAGCAGTTGCGGTCCGGAAACGCAGCCTGGTAATGCGTGTAACGGGTAAGAGACAACGAAGCATTGCGGTATGTGGTGATCCGCACGCGTGTAAATCCCCGGACATAATCGAAATAACTCATCTGCACTGGCGACCAGTCTGCATTGCACAATTCAAACGAATAATAATATGCTTTGATATCCGCATCGAGATCGTCAAAAATCAACTGCAACTGGTCCGGACTGTTCAGTCGCACGATTGGATAGGAAAGCGGGTCACCAAAGCCATGCAATTTGACATTATGGATTGATGGCATAAAGACCTTATCCGGTTGCCTTTGCGCGGGGGAACCAACGGCCCAGAGCATCAGCAGGACCAGCATAAAAGGGGATCGGCATGCATGGCACATGGTATAAAGTTAATTAAAATGGGCCCAACGGACTTATCTTTACCCTTTAAGCAACCCGGTTGAATACCCCCTTTTTCATTGCCAGGCGGATCGCGCTGAACAGGGAACCTTCCTTTTCAAGGTTCATCATTCGGTTAGCCATTGCCGCTACCGTCATCAGTGTGGCTGCCATGATCCTTTCCCTGGCCTTTGTCAATGGTTTCCAGAAAGTCATCAGCGAAAAGGTGTTCAGTTTCTGGGGGCATGTGCGCATCCAGCATTTCGAGCCGTTCAAAGTGGCCATCGCCGAGGAGACCCCAATCCTTAAAAACGATACCATCGAACAAAGTATCCGGGCTTTCAGCAACGTTTCGTCCATCCAGCCTTTTGCCACGAAATCTGCCATCCTGAATGCCAATGCCACCATTGAGGGCGTCTTGTTCAAGGGTGTGGATCCATCCTACCCTTTCAGCAGGCTCGGTGGTTTTTTGAAAAAGGGGCGATGGATATCTTTCCGGGACAGCGGATACAGCCAGGAAATTGTGGTGTCCAGTTATATGGCCAACCTGATAGGCGTGGATACGGGTCAGCAGCTGTTAATCTATTTCATCCAGCCCGGCGAGGAAAAACCCCGCACGCGCAAACTCACCGTCTGTGGAATTTATAAAACGGGGATCGATATATATGATAAAACTTTTGCCCTCGGGGATATGGCGCTGATTCAGAGGTTGAACGACTGGTTGCCCAACCAGATTGGAGGCTATGAAGTGGTGCTGAAAGACTATCAGCAGATGGACGCCAATTCAGAGGCCTTTTTCAATGCCTTGCCACAGGGGTGGGACAGCAGGACCATGCGTGAAATTTATCCCGAGATATTCGACTGGCTCAACCTGCAGAACACCAACAAGTATATCCTCATTGCGGTGATGACTTCGGTGGCATTGATCAACCTCATCACCTGCCTGATCATCCTGGTACTGGAAAGAACCCGTATGATTGGTGTCCTGAAAGCCGTGGGCAGCTCTAACTGGAAGATTCAGCAGATCTTCCTGCTGTACGGGTCCATCATCACCCTCTGGGGCATCGCCGGTGGACTGGCTCTTGGGCTGGGCATCAGCTGGCTGCAGAAAAAAACGGGCTTCATCAGGCTGAACGAGGAAGCTTATTATATGGACCGGGCGCCGGTGGACATCATCTGGTGGCAGGTTGGACTCGTGGTGTCAGGCACTTTCGTAGTCTGCTTCCTGGTCCTCATGGTTCCATCTCTTGTTAGCCGGAAAATAAGCCCCTCCAAAGCGGTTCAATTCCGTTAGAGAGAGGGGGGGTGGGCGTGCGTTGTGGGGATGAGTGGTGGATGGAATCGTGCTGCCAGCGAAGCCCGGCTTCACGTTCCGGTAAAACGCCATCCATCCTCTATCAACTATCAACTATCATCTTTCCCTTATACCCACAACTCACAACTTCCTCGTCAATACGCTCATTACGATACCTGCTGCCACCGCTGCATTAAGGGATTCAGCTCCGCCGATCCTGGGAATAGTGACTTTGTGGGTGGTTCGCTGCTGAAGGCCTGGCGAGAGCCCGCGGGATTCATTGCCCACCAGGATCAGTCCACGGTCTATCGGCCCGTATTCAAAAATACCCTGACCTTCCAGAAGGGTTCCATATACGGCAACCTGCCCTGGCAGTGCATCGATCCACTCCGCCGGTTCCGTATAAGACACCGAACAACGAAGAAAACTTCCCATACTTGCCTGGATCACTTTGGGATTGTACAGATCCGCACAATCCCGCGTGCAGACAATGGAATGGATACCAAACCAGTCGGCCGTTCGCAACAAGGTCCCGAAATTTCCCGGATCCTGAATATCATCCAGCACTAGGATGGGCTGATCCACCGTGTCAGGTGGAAAGGACCTTGGTCTTTCAGCCATTAGCAGCAGGACCTGGTTAGGGGTTTGCAATTGGGATAACCGAAGCAGATCCAACTCATCCACTTCCTGCACGATGCCCGGATCAAGTTTTGTTAAAATGCGGGAAGCCTCTTCCAGCCAAGGTTTCAGGGCATATACCGCGCGTACGTCCTGGGCTGCAAAGCGAATGCATTCCGCAGCAATCTTGGGTCCTTCGGCCAAAAACTCACCCGCTTCCTGCCGGGATTTTTTGTGGCCCAAACTTTGAATATATTTGATCCTGGATTTCAGCAGCATGATTTTGCCTGTTTTATTCCCCGAGGTACATGAAACATCCCATCCGTTATTTTTTTTTCCTGCTCATGTTCATCGGGTTCCTGTCTTCCTGCACCGTAGTCAAGAAATATGATCCCTCGGTTCCATTCATTTATGAAAATACGGTAAAAATTCAGGGCGTTGCGGACAAGGATAAACAGCTTGAGATTAAGTCGGGTCTCGAAGAGCAAATAGAGGACAGTGTCCGTGTCAACGACGTATCCAAGCTACCCTGGCCGAAATTCCCCTGGATCATTCCCGTCCCCGTTATTGAAAAACCGGAAAGCTACGATACCGCCGCGATCCGCCAGACCACCGTCAACATGGGCTACTACATGAGCAACATGGGCTATAAGAGCAGCGTGATTACGGTGGACAGTTCTACCAGCAGGCACAAGAAACAGCAACGCATCAAAGTCACTTACAATGTCCAGGCCGGCAGGCTTTTCACGATCGATTCCGTGATATTCTCCATTCGCGACAGCACCCTGCAATTGATTGCAGAGTCTACGAAGTCTGAATCCGTCCTGAAAAAAGGATTTCCGCTGGAAGAGGGGATCATAGGACAGGAATTAAACCGGCTGGTAGGCGTTTTTCAAAACAATGGCTATTATAAATTTTCCCCGGATGATATCTACGCGGAGCTGGATTCCGGGTTTTCCCAATTGATTGATCCCACCCTGGATCCATTTGAATATGTGCAACGACTGGCGGCATTGAATGAGCAAAAGTCCAAACCCACGGTGGACGTCTATATCCGCATAAAAAATATCCAGGATACAGTCAGGCTGCAGACTTACCGCGTCCGGAGCTTTACCATCTATCCCGATACGGAATCCGAGAACGAACTGCCCACGGTGGATACCACGCAGGAAACTTTTGGTGGCATCCGCATCATCTCGAAGTATGGCACCTTTGATCCGGAATTCATCGCGGACCAGGTCAAACTCAAGCCGGGACAAGATTACACGCGTGAACGCTACGGACAAACCCTGAATAATTTTAACCGCCTTGGCGCCTGGAGAAATATCAATATTTACGGAGATGCCAAAGATAGCAGCAGGACGATCGACTATCTCCTGAAGCTGAGCCCTGCCAAAAAACAATTTTTCAGCGTGGACCTGGAAGGAAGCTCGATCATCAATAATTCCCAGGTGGCACCCGTGGGATATGGCAAAGTGGGTCTGGCGGTAAACTTCACCCTGCGCAACAGGAACATCGCCAAAAAAGCCATCATCCTGGAAAACAACCTGCGTACGGGTATTGAATTCAACAATTTCCAGAAGATACTTTCGGGTGAGGTCACGCTTACGAACCGACTGACCATTCCCTGGATGGCGATTCCATACCGGGATAAATTTGAAGGAAAGTTCAAGAGCGGACGCACCATCGTCAGCGCGGACTTCTCCTACATAGACCGGTTCCAGTATTTCACCCTGCGGTCATTCAACACCTTTCTTGGCTATGAATGGAAACCGGGGCCGGCAACCACCTGGCAGGTCAAACCCATCAATTTTGAATACACCCGGTTTGTACCGGACAGCCTGTTCAAACAAAGCCTGATCGAATTTCCACTCCTGGCATTTACGTACAACAATGGACTCATCATTGGCTCCAATGTACTGTACACCCATAACTTCAATCCTAATGCGCGAAAAAAAATCAACCTTCTGAAAGTATACGCGGAAACCTCCGGCCTGCTGACAGGTGCAATTTTCCGGAACGCAACGGACTCCGGCGAAGTACTGGGAGACCTGTACCGGTTCATCAAAGTGGACATTGATTTCCGGCACATCATGCAATTCAAGAAATCGAGCCTGCACTTCCGGGCCTTCGCAGGTTACGGAATCGCATTTCAAACCAATCGAAGAAAGGGCGATGTCACCCTGCCCTTTTTTAAAAGCTATACCGCAGGCGGGCCCAACAGCATGCGCGGCTGGCAGATCCGTAAACTGGGCATCGGATCCAATATCTTTTTCGATACGCTTGTCAACGGGCAGTTGAATGACAAGTATGCGGATGTCCAGCTGGAAGCAAACCTCGAATACCGCTTTAACCTCTTCCAGTTTTTCGGGTTCTGGATGCGCGGAGCGCTGTTTACGGACATCGGCAATATCTGGTACCGGAACGACGTGAATGGCGCATTGCCGCGTGGCGACCTGAATTTTTCGCGCTTTTACAAAGACCTGGCCGTTGCTTCGGGAGTTGGAGCGCGCATAGATTTCAGCTATTTCCTCATCCGTTTTGACCTGGGCTTTCCCCTCAAAGATCCGCGTTATGGACCCTACAATACCGGTGACCCCAATGCGGAAAAATTCTACACACCTAACAAATACAGCTGGTTCGTGGACGGGGTCTGGAACAGACCCAGTTTCCAGTTTGCCATTGGCTACCCGTTCTGATCAGTCCAGGTTTGGGGTCGATGGGAAACCGTGCGGATCTCCGCAGAAAAATCATCCAGCTCAATGGCGTCCTCAAGCAGAAATTCTCCAATTCGGGTGCGACAAAGAGCGGATAAATGCGCCCCGGTTCCCAATGCCCGGCCAAAGTCGTGCGCAAGACTTCGGATATACGTTCCCGTTGTACACACAACCCTGAAATGAACCCTGGGCAGCTCAATTCCCGTGATTTCGAACTCCCGGATGGTCACGGTACGCGCCTCCAATTGGACATCCTGGCCTTTGCGTGCCATGATGTAGGCGGGTTTCCCGTCTTTTTTAATGGCAGAGTGGATGGGAGGGACCTGCTGTATTTCGCCGGTAAAAGGAAGGGTGGCCTGCCGGATCATCGCATCCGTGAGGTGTTCATAGGGTTTTGGATCCTGCGGCGCAGACTCCAGGTCATAGGTTGGCGTGACGGAACCCAACGTAAAATGACCCGTATACTCTTTCTCCCGGGCCATGTATTCATTGATCTTCTTGGTATACTTACCCGTACAGATGATGAGCAAACCGGTAGCCAATGGATCCAGGGTGCCGGCATGACCTACCTTGGGAATCCGGATGAGGGTGCGAATTTTTTTCACGGCGTCAAAAGAGGTCCAGCCCATCGGCTTGTTCACAAGCATCACTTTCCCTTCCGCGTAAGGTTCCTGCCAGGTTTCAAGGTTCAAGACGTAATTTTGCGCAAAGGTAAGGCAGCGTCCCGCTGCCTGAACATCCGGCACAAATATTCCATAATCGCATGACCCTTGCCCAACATACAGATTACCGCATCCGCTTCCAGCAGCAGTTGGATAATGCGCGGGACCATATCCTTCCCTTCATTGAAAAATGCCTGCCTGTAGTCCCGGAGCTCCGGATCATGGATATTGGCTGTGGAGAGGGCGGCGTGCTGATCCCCTTCCTGGAAAAAGGATGCAGCGCAGTTGGGGTGGAACTGGACGAACTTAAATCCGGTTATGCCAGGCAACTGCTCGCCTCCCGGATCGAAGCGGGTAAAGTGGAAATCGTCAATCAGAACATCTACGAAGAAGCGGCGCTGGAGCGGTTCCGCGGGCAGTTTGACCTCATCATCCTGAAAGACGTCATCGAACATATCCCCAACCAGGAAAAATTCATTCCTTACCTGAACCAGTTTCTCAAACCGGGTGGATTTGTTTTCTTCGGATTCCCGCCCTGGTATATGCCTCATGGAGGTCATCAGCAGGTATGCCGGAGTAAATTCCTGAGCATGCTGCCCTGGTTTCACCTGTTACCCAACCCGCTCTATACCGGCATCCTGAAACTGTCCAACGAATACCCTGCGGTCATCCGGGAACTCCTGGAAAATAAATCAACAGGTATCTCCATTGAGCGATTCGAAAAAATTGCGTTGAAATCAGGCTTTCAAATCAGGGAACGGATCCTCTTCCTCATCAATCCAATCTATCAGCAAAAATTTGGGCTGAAACCAAGAAAACAGTGGGGGTTCGTCGCTGCCATTCCCTGGTTAAGGGATTTTTTCAGCACCTGTGCCTACTATATCATACAAACAGGACGTGAATAAGAATCAGAAAGTTTTTTGAGGACTCAGGCAAAAATCCATCCCACCGGTTGACGGGTTTCGAGTATTGCAAAATTTACCTGCTGGCTATGGCAAATAACCCTTAAATCGATTGCCGGGCTTTCAGCTCCAGGTATTTGTTGACGGTGTCCACCGTCAGGTTTTCAGGCGCGGTGAAAATAGACAGGATGCCATGCTGCTGCAGTTCCCGGACAACGCGTTTTTTCTCATAAGCAAAGCGGGCTGCAATGGTCTGTACATATACTTCCTCCAGGTTGCCGGCAGGCTGCCTGACCCGTTGCGTAAGTTCCGTGTTTTCAAAAAATACCACCAGTAAAAGATGGTGACGGGCCATGCGTCGAAGGTATCCGAGTTGCCGGTGAAGCGAGGTCAGGGACTCAAAATTCGTGAACAGGACCAGGAGACTTCGCTGGGTGATCCGGTTTCTGACCAGGCTGTACAGCTTCTCGTAATCCGCTTCGAGGTAGCGCGTTTTCTGCCGGTAGAGTATTTCCAGGATGCGTTGCATCTGCGTAGCCTGCCTGGATGCCGGCAGGAATGCGGAAATATCTTCCGCAAAACCCACAAGCCCCGCTTTATCCTCCCTGAGGAGGGCCACATTGGACAGGACCAGGCTGGCATTGATGGCATAGTCCATCAGGCTGAGCCCGTTAAAGGGCAGCTTCATGGCCCGGCTCTTGTCTATCAGGCAGAACACCTGCTGGCTTTTTTCTTCTGTATAGCTGTTCACCATCAACTGGTGCTTTCTTGCCGTGGCTTTCCAGTTGAGCGTCCGCACGTCATCGCCCTGCACATATTCCTTGATCTGCTCAAACTCCATACTGTGACCGATGCGCCTGATCTTCTTGATGCCTATTTCACTCAACCGGTTGCTGATGGCCAGCAACTGGTAGCGACGCATCTGCAGAAAAGAAGGATATACCGGGACAACGCGGTTTTCACTGAACCGGAAACGACGCTCCACCAGTCCCAGGGTTGAACGGGCATAGGCATTCAATGCGCCAAAATCATATTCACCGCGCTTGACCGGACGGAGGTGATACCGAAGGGTCTCATGCCGGCCCGGGTTTAACCGCGTACGAAACAGGAAATTCCGTTCCTGGAACTGAAACGGGATCTCGTCAATCAGGTTGATATACAACGGAAATGAATACCTGCTTTTTAGGGAAACCAGCACTTCGTTCTGGTCTCCGTTGCTGAGCCGTTCCGGTAGCTGCCTGCTGCCTTCCAGTCCCTTTTTCCGGGAAAAGAGGAGAATATAATCCAGCATTGCCAGCACCAGGCAAAGCGTGGCAAAGAGGCCTGGTACCGCGCCCAGCCAGGGCAGGAAAAATTTCAGCACAAAAAGCACAGCTGCCACACTGCCCAGGATAAACAGTCGCGGCCTGAGATAAAGCGCCCTGATATAAGTGCGGATCCATCCAGCCATCAGCGGGGTATTTCAGTGGCTTCAATCAGTTGGGCGATGACCTCGTCCGGACCGATGCCTTCCATTTCTTTTTCGGGCGTGAGGATAATGCGATGGCGCAACACGGGCGGTATGGCAGCCACGATATCTTCCGGCGTAACAAAATCCCTGCCCTGCATGGCGGCAAATGCCTTGGATGCTTGCAGCACGGCTACCGATGCCCTGGGGGAGGCGCCCAGGAATATGAACGCGTGGTCCCTGGTGGAACTGATGACCTGCGCGATGTACCTGAGCAGTTTCTCCTCCACGTGCAATGTCCGGATGGTTTGCTGCAGTTGCACAATCTGTGCTGCGTTGAGCACGGGCCTGACCGCATCCACCATCAGTCCGTCCAGCAGCCGGTGATGGGCTTCCAGGATCCGGATCTCTTCTTCCAGGCTGGGATAGGGCACATTGATCTTAAAGAGAAAGCGGTCCAGCTGTGCTTCCGGCAAACGGTAGGTCCCTTCGTGTTCTACGGGATTCTGCGTGGCCACCACCATGAAGGGCTGCTGCATGGCATGCGTTTTTCCATCCACCGTCACCTGCCGCTCTTCCATCACTTCAAACAGCGCCGCCTGCGTTTTGGCCGGTGACCGGTTGATCTCATCAATCAGCACCACACTGCTGAAAATGGGTCCGGGCCTGAACTCGAAACTTGCGTCCCTGGGATTGAAGACTGAAGTGCCCAGTACATCACTGGGCATCAGGTCCGGCGTGAACTGGATGCGGGAAAATGGTACGCTGAGCGATCTGCTCAACAATTTTGCAGTGAGGGTTTTGGCTACACCGGGTACGCCCTCAATCAAAACATGCCCGCCGCTGAGCAGGGCGGCAATAAGCTGGTCCACCATGGCCGTCTGTCCAACGATGACCTTGCCGATCTCAAATCGGATGGTCCCCACAGCCTCTTTCAAAAAACCGAGGTCCGTACGCTGCTGAAAAATGGAATCTGGTTGCTCTGGTGTCATGTTTCTGTGCGTTTATAAAATTCGTCAATCAGTTTACTGAATTGCAGGAGTTCCCCGGAACTCATTTTCTCCGCGTGCCTGACCTGGTTCATTACGGATACGAGTACCTGCACTTTGTCCGAGGCATAACCGCTTTTATGGCTGAGCCGCTGTTCAAAAGATTCATCCAGCGCCTGCGTCTGCAGACCATAGCGGGAGCGGATATCGTCCAGCAGGTACGCCAGTTTCTGCTGCCCGATCTGCAGGTGGTTTCCCTGGTTGAAATAAACGCGACTCACCGTTTCCACAAAATCCATCGTAGCATTGCGCGGCTGTCCTATTACGGGGATTACCCGCTGCCTTCGCTTGCTCTGGAAAAAGACATAAAGCAGCATCATTGCCAGTGCTATCAGGTAAGCAGCCTTCAACGCCGGCTTGGTGAGGATCACCCGAAGCGGAGTGGCGGCGCCTCCCCTTCCGATCTTGTAGTATTCATCCCATAAAACGGCCGTGGGCTTCTGGGGCAGGTAGGAAAGGGCGGATTCGATATAGCGACTGTTCTCCGCCCGGAGGGCGAAATAGTTGGAGAAAGCCAGCGGTGCGGCATGGAGGAACAACTGTCCCTTGCCAAAACGATACCTGAGGAAATTGATTTTATGGTTACTGTTCATCCCCAGCACGACGGCCCTGCTGGTATCAAATTTTTTATAATAGCCGTCCACGGTGTTCTTCTTCATGCTGTACCAGCGCTTTCCGTCCAATACAGGGTTCACCAATTGGATACGGGTGGAATCCGTGTCTTTCAAATCGAAATCAAAAGGGGTCAACTCCAGCTTTAACGTATCCTTCAGTCCCTTTCCCAGGTTCTCCGCGGCTATGAAAACATGGTTACCCGCTGAGATGTACCGGAGTAATTCAGCTTCATCCGTAGCACTGGTTTCAATGCCTGGCGCGATGAGGATATAGACCTCTCCGCTGTCCTTCCGGTTATTCACCTGGTCGTACATGGGGACCCTGAGTTCCCTGGGCTGCCGGCTAAATAATTCGTCGAGTCCCTGGTATAGAATATAGGTCCCGTATGGTATTTTCTCACGGGCACTTAATGAGGGCGTCCAGTTGATGACGGGCGGACGTTTATATTCCGCATAGAGGTAGGCGGCCAGGATCAGCACCATCAGGACCATGTATCCGCGCATCCACCTCATAGTCCCAGGCTCTTTTCGAAGTCGCGGAAATAAGGTATCAGCGTATGATAATCGCGTCCCGATACACTGAACTCTCCATACCATGCATATTCATAGATCCGCCTCACCTGCTCAAAGCCGGCAGATTCAGGGCGGGAGGCTATTTCCCGGGCGTATTCAATATTTGTCTTGTTGCGATGCCAATGAATGATCTGTTTGTCCGATAACCCTTTTAGTATACGCAGAAAATGAAAGCGGATGGCATCCCGGTAGCGGCCTTCCCGCTCGGCTTCTTCAATGGACGAAGGATAGTCGATCACGTGGATGTTTTCCACACGCTCACCCACAATGCTTCCTGCCCCGCTCTGCCCACTGATCCAGAAACGGACTTTCTCCATGCCCAGGTAACGGAGCACGGCATAAAGCAGGATGCTGATGGATGCAAGCCAGAGGAAAACATTGAATCCCTTTCGGAATCCCGAACGTGAAAAAAGCCGGTCGATTTCCCTCCAGACCCATGCAATGACGCGCTCCCAGAAGCCTACGGCCTCTGGCGACTGCTCACTGTAATTGAATTCCTTTTGCTCAAGGTAAGTAGCCATCTGGGGGCGCAGTCCACCGCGGGTCTGTACCCGGCTGCTATCCAGCCTCATCCCTCCCTGCGCGAAGCCTCTTGAGGGTCCCGCCAGGACCAGACCGTAAAAAATTAAACAAACACATATGTATAGCCGAAAACTGAACGCGAAAAATCCATTCATGTTCAGCCTCCTCATCATACCAGGCTTGCAGACCCCCATACTAATACTGTTCTTCGATATGTCCATGTTGTCCTCCTCCACCGCCCAGCTGTTCAATACGGGCCTCCAGACCGGAACCATCTTTTTCCTCACGCAGTGAGAAATAATGGACACCAATGCCCACATAGACAATGATGGAAAAAATCTGCTGGATCAATGATGAAATGCCGAGGGTTAACAGGTATTTCTTGCTGGCCAGCATTTCCGTGCCGGCCGGCTGCAGGAAGTTGACGGCGGAAAATCCCATGATCATATTCACCACGAACCCGATAATGGTAGCGAAGAAATAATAAATCAGGCCAAAAACAAGGACAACACCAAAGGTATACCACCATCGATCCCGGATCAGGCGGAATACGCGCCTGAATGCATCCGGGAATTTCCTGTCTTCCACCGTGTTGACGGGATATAAGAGCGACAGGCAGACCATAAAATAAAATACCGCCACCAGCACAATCAGGATACCGAGGATGGGAACGATGCCAAAAAGCGCCAACCCGAAAAACCCAATCATCGCTAAACAAAGATATCCCGCATTGCTCAGGAAGCGTGGTAAGAAGCGCGCTCCAACCTCGGAAATGGAAGAACTGAGGCCGCCCTTCTCCTCCGTGTTGCGCATAAAGAGATAAACGGCAGTGCCATAAGCCACACTGGAACACAGGTATAGCAACACCGCCAGGATGAGCACGGGCGAGATCAAACTGAACGGATTCTCAAGCAAACTTGAACCGGAAGCTCCCCGGGCGAAAAATCCTGAAATGGAATCCGCCCCCAGTAAGGTGGCCACAAGGATGAAAGGCGCAACAAAAACAAGATATAAAAGGACCAGGTTTCGGACATGCTGTTTCAGATACTGAATGGTATCGCTGATGGTCTCTCCAAAATCCCTTGTCCGGCGAAGTATGACGGGGTTAGCGTCCATGGTTGAGTGTTTGATGATTAAGTCCCCGCTCCTGATGTGCCTGCACAGACAGCCTGGACCGAAGTTGAATGGGGTAGATGACAAAATAATAAATGATGAAAAAGAGAGAAGTTGCCAGGATGAAAATACTCAGCCAGGCGGGCATCTCCGTATGACGGGTGATGAATCCTTCCAGGAAAGCGGCCATTAGAAAAACGGGCGTCAGCCCGAGGATGATTTTGACTCCATCCTTCGCGCCCGCTATTACGGATTGGATGCGGGTAAAAGTCCTTGGAAAGAGGATGCTGTTGCCCAAAACAAGACCAGCGGCTCCAGCGATGATGATGGCTGAGATTTCGAGTGTTCCATGAATGAACACCACGAGGATCGAGTTCCCTCCCAACCCCTTTGAAAAAAAATAATACTCAAAAGAACCGAGCATGACGCCATTGTAAAACAAGCCGTAAATCGTGCCTACGCCCAGCAAAAGCCCCTGCACGAAAACCCGGAATGAAACATAGATGTTATTGAAGGCAATCGCAACGAACATGAAAAACGGATCCCGGCTCTTATAGACACCAAAGGGATCTCCTTTTTCAATGTTCTCATTGGTCATATTGACATAACCATCCCCAAGAATCAATCGCACGAAGTTTTCATCATACCGCGCAGACAATACACCGATGGCCACAAAACAGGTGAAAAACAAAAAAGCGTAGAGCAATGATCTCTGGTGCCTGGCCATGACAAGAGGCAGTTCGTACTTCCAGAACTGTACGATCCGGTTTTGTTTTTCCTTCCTATTCTTGTAGATGGCAAGGTGGATGGAACTGGCCAGGCCATTGAGATAGGCAACCGTCCGGGAATTGGGATAGAAAGTACGGGCAAATGCAAGGTCGTCTGTCAATTGGATAAACCGTTCCGCCAGCTCATCCGGGTTAGCGGTGGGCGTAGTTTCATAGGAAGTCCAGCGATCTTTGTTTTGTCTGAGGAAAAGCGCTTCCCGCATAGAAGACGAATGTACAAAAATTCCGGGGGGCTTTTTGCGTTCACGCATGCAGTAAAACCGATAAATTGCACGCATGCAGACCATCAAAATCCAAACCTCTCAAAATATCGAACTCGAATACCCATTGGCAGGCATCGGGGACCGACTGGTAGCTTATATCATCGATCTGCTGATCTATATCGCCTATGCCATTGCCATCGCCCTGATCTCCGATACGGTGGGCGGCTTCGGGGGAAAAGACTGGGTGATGATCCTGCTCTTCTTGCCCATTTTCATTTACCAGCTGTTCTGCGAAGTTTTCCTGAACGGACAAAGCCTGGGGAAAAAAGCGAAGCGCATACGGGTAGTCAGCCTGGACGGCAATCAGCCCAACTTAGGCCAATACCTGATCCGCTGGCTTTTTCGGATCGTGGATGATATGATTGGAAGCGGGGTGATTGCCATCGTCACCATTTCACTTACCGAAAAAGCGCAGCGCGTGGGTGATATCCTGGCGGGAACCACGGTGGTCCGTACGCAACCGCAGACGGCATTCAGGGAAACCCTTTTTGCGGAAACGGATGAATCCTATGTGCTCCGCTATCCGCAGGTCAATCGCCTGAGCGACCAGGACATCACGTTGTTGAGGGAAGTCGTTAACAGACACCGGAAAGACCCTTATTCCACAAAGGAAATCGCCCGCAAGGCATCAGAAAAAATCCGGCTGTTGCTGAATATCCAGGAACAACCGGAACCCATCGGCTTTCTTGAAACCGTTATACGCGATTATAACCATGTGACGGGAAAGGAAAGCTGAGAGACTAGCTCATTAGCTAATTAACTGATTAGCTCATTTGAAGAGCTGTCAGGATGGTTACCTACGGGGCCCAATGAGATAATGAGCCAATCAGCTAATCCACCAATCTTCAATATGCCAGCGCAAACAGGACCCTTTCCTTGCTTGGCCTGCCGGAGTAAATGCATACGCCGTCTTCCCGGGGATTGTTCAGCGGTATGCAGCGAATGGTGGCTTTTGTTTCTTCCTTGATTTTCTCTTCGGTCTCCGGACTGCCGTCCCAGTGTGCGGATACGAATCCGCCTTTTTCCTCCAGGACTTTTTTGAATTCTGCGTAACTGCTTACTTCAGTGATATGTGTATCCCGGTATTCCTTTGCCCGGTTGAAAAGGTTTTGCTGGATCTCTAGAAGAAGTCCCTGCACATAGAAAGCGATGCCGTCCATGGAGACGCTGCTCTTGGTCTTGGTATCCCTTCGCGCCAGTTCCACCACATTGTTTTCCAAGTCCTTGGGGCCAATGGCCATACGGAGCGGAACGCCCTTCAATTCCCACTCGGCAAATTTCCAGCCGGGGCGATTGTTCTCGGAATCATCATATTTGACGCGGATGCCGAGGTCCCGGAGCGACTGCATCATTTCCTTCACTTTCTGGTCTATGACTGCCTTCTGTTCATCCCCGCGGTAGATGGGGACGATGACCACCTGGATAGGTGCAATCCGGGGCGGAAGCACAAGTCCTTCATCGTCTGAATGCGCCATCACCAGCGCGCCGATCAACCGGGTAGAAGTGCCCCATGACGTGGCCCAGACAAATTCCTGCTGATTGGATTTATTGAGAAACTTGACGTCAAAAGCCTTGGAGAAATTCTGGCCCAGGAAATGGGAAGTGCCTGCCTGGAGGGCTTTCCCGTCCTGCATCAGCGCTTCGATGCAATAGGTGTCCACGGCGCCGGCAAAACGTTCGTTGGCCGTTTTCACACCCTTCATGACGGGAAGCGCCATATAGGTTTCCACAAAATCCGCGTAGACGTCGAGCATCTTGCGGGTCTCTTCCACGGCTTCATCGGCCGTAGCATGGGCAGTATGTCCTTCCTGCCACAAAAACTCCGTGGTGCGCAGGAAGAGTCGGGTGCGCATCTCCCAACGAACCACGTTGGCCCATTGATTGATCAGCAGGGGCAGGTCCCGGTAGCTTTGAATCCAGTCGCGATACGCATTCCAGATCACCGTCTCGCTGGTTGGCCGGATGATCAGCTCCTCTTCCAGTTTCGACTCCGGGTCTACCGTCAATTCTCCTTTTTTGGCAGGGTTGGCTTTCAACCGATAATGGGTGACCACCGCGCATTCCTTGGCAAATCCTTCCGCGTGGCCTTCTTCTTTTTCAAGGAAGCTGCGGGGTACAAAAAGGGGGAAATAGGCGTTTACGTGGCCGGTATCCTTGAACATACGGTCCATCTGGTCCCGCATGTTTTCCCAAAGCGCAAATCCATAGGGTTTTATCACCATGCAGCCCCGTACAGCGGAATAATCGGCCAGTCCGCCGCGAAGTACCAGGTCATTATACCATTGAGCGTAATCCGTTGATCTTGATGTGATTTTATCGGCCATGATTTATACTATGTTTAACAGAATGGATGCAATTTTTCCGGGCGGGAATGGCTCTCTTTAACAGGACGTTTTTAACAAACGCGAAAGCGCAAATGTAGTAACTTCGTAAGGAATAAATTTAAACCCCACACAAATGAAAACCCGAATGCTGCTCCTGGCCTTTACAGCACTTGCCCTTGGCAGCTGTAGTACCTACAAGTCCGGGCAAACGCCGGACGATGTATATTACTCGCCCGGTGTGGAGCGCACCGGGTACGTCAACACGGATAACCGAAGCCGTGAAGTGGAGGAAGACGGTTATGTGGACATGGACAGCCGTTACCTGCGGATGAAATCCAGTAGCAGGCGCTGGTCTGCTTTCGACGATGATTTTATGTACTGGAACAACCCCACATGGAACACCCAGTTGGCTTTCAACAGTTTCAGTTCACCCTGGGGCTGGAATTCCGGCTGGAGTATGGGCATCGGCTTTGGCAATCCCTGGATGTGGAATAGTCCCTGGGGCTGGAATAGCATGGGGGTTTGGGGACGTCCTTACTGGAACAATCCTTTCTGCCCCAGTTTTTACGGCAACCCGATTGTAGTGGTTGCTCCGAAGCCTTATGCGACCAATCCGCGCGCAAATGGTCCAAGGACTTACAACCTGAATGCGTATAACCCCAACAATGGGCGACCGGTCTATTCGGATCCCAAACTGGGCAGGACTTCTTATTATAACGCCAATCCGGCTGCCAACAGCAGTGGCGTGAGGGTCTTCAACAACCAGTCCAGTTCAAATTCCAGTTATAACCGCAGCACCCGGTATGCGGGGCAGGGTTATGAAGGCCAGTCCACCCGCCCGCGTGGTGGCTATAATACCAATGACAACAGCGGTTCGCGGACTTCAAACCCGTCCCGGACTTTTGAACGCAGCAGAAATAACATTAATTCCGGCGGTAGTTCAAGCCCATCCCGCAGCAGTGGCGGAAGCAGCAGTGGTAGTGCTCCTACTCGGAGTTTTGGACGCGGTGGAGGTAATTGATGCAACCGGCAGTGAACATATAAAGAGCGGTATTTCTACCGCTCTTTTTTAAAATCAGGCTATCGGTATCGTACAAACGACAGGCAATCCCAAACTGCTTTCCATGAAATCCAGATTTCTACTCTTTTCCCTTGTCCTTGTCTCCTTCTCCACCTATTCACAGGAGCCCGCAGATGCACTTCGTTATTCCTGGCTCACCCCGCAGGGAACGGCCAGGAGCATGGCCACGGGCAACGCACTTACTGCCCTGGGGGGAGACATTACATCCACATTCACGAACCCGGCAGGTCTGGGCCTGTTTAAAACGGGCGAGCTGGTGCTCACCCCCGGATTTGGATTCGACAATAATAAATCTGCTTACCTGGGGGGCACCGACAAAGCCAACAAGAGCAGCTTCATGTTTGGTTCCACCGGCCTAATTCTTCCCATTAACAATGATTACACGGGCAGAAAATGGAAGAACTGGACTTTTGGCATTGCCGTTAACCGTACGGCAGATTTCAACAGTCGCTTTGCCCTTGAGGGAAACAACAACCAGAGTTCCTATTCGGAGAAATACCTGGAGGAACTCATCAACAACAATGTGACGGACCCCAATGACGCCGCCAATAATTTCCCCTACGGCGCCAGTCTTGCGTTCAACACCTTTCTCATAGACACGGTGAGCGGGTCCGGCGGTACGGTAGAGGGTTACCGCAGCCTGGCTACTCCGCAAACAGGCGTGAGGCAGATTCAGGATATCACCACCTCAGGTGGAATGACGGACCTGGGCCTGGCCATTTCCGGAAACCTGGGCGATAAGTTTTACGTGGGTGGTGCGATTGCCTGGAGCTATCTGAATTTTGAGCGAAACAGCACGTATCGCGAGGAAGATGCCACGGGAAACGCCACCAATGATTTCAACTATTTCACTACGGAAGAATACCTCAAGACGGAAGCCAGGGGCATCAATCTCAAATTTGGCGTCATCTTCAAACCCGTGGACTTTCTCCGCCTCGGTTTGTCTATTCACTCTCCTACCTGGTATGACATGAGCGATAGCTATGCCACCACCATCCGCACGGACCTCGAAGGCTATGCAGGAGCCGGGGAAAAATTTCAAAGCTCGCGCGACTTCAACAACGGTCAGAATGGGTTCTTTGAATACGGACTGAACAACCCATGGCGCGTGCAATTTGGCTTTGCGTATGTTTTCAGGGAGGACAGGGACATTACCAGGCAGCGTGGTTTCCTCACGGCAGACATCGAATACGTGGACTATCGTTCCAACCAGTTTACTTCCCCTGATATCGTGAACAACTCTGCCAGTTACTTCGGTGACCTGAACAGCGTGGTGGATGACATCTATCGCGGGACTTTAAATTTCAGGGTGGGTGGTGAAATGAAGTTCAATACCATCATGGCGCGACTCGGATTTGCGTATTTCGGTAACCCTTACGAGGATGCGGATTTCAAAGTGAGTCGCATGAATCTTTCCGGCGGCCTGGGATACCGGAACAAGGGAAAATTCATTGACCTGACCTATGTGCATCAGTTGTACCAGGATGGGTATTACCCATACCGACTGGACAATGGATTCTTTGCGCCCTCTACCATCAAGAGCGGTCTGGGCACGATCCTGGTTACCATCGGATTCAAGTTCTAAACCGAATCAGACCACCAGGTCATTTGTCGCTTGGCATAGTGCCGGGTATGCTGTTTGATTTTTGCCACGGCATCTTCCAGGCTGCATGCCCCATCCATGTATTCAAACAACTCACGATAGCCCACCGTTTGAAGCGCATTGAGATGACGGTAAGGCAACAGCGATCTGACCTCCTCCAACAGCCCTTGTTCCATCATACGGTCCACACGCTGGTTGATCCGTGCATATAGTTCCTCCCTGGGCAACTGCATGACCGTAAGTTTCATGGTAAAAGGTCTTTCCACCGTTGTACGCTGTTGAAAATAACGGATGGATTTGCCGGAGGTCCGGATGATTTCAAGGGCACGCATGACACGCCGAGGATTGTCAATATCCCCTTCTTTCAGAAATAGCGGATCCTCTTTACGGATGGCCGCCTGCAGTCCTTCCAGGCCTTCCCGTTGATAAAGGATTGCAACGGTTTGCCGGATCTGTTCCGGTACGGCAGGCATGTCATCCAGCCCCTGCATCAACGCGCGGATATAGAGGCCCGTTCCTCCCACCACAATGGCTTTGTCCCGGCGGGAAAAAATATCATCCAGCGCCTTCAGCGCATAGGATTCATATGAGGCGGCAGTGATTTTGTCGTGGATGGAATGGGAATTAATGAAATGATGCCGGACCTGCTGCAATTCTTCCGAAGTAGGTTTGGCAACGCCAATTTCAAGCTCCCGGAAACATTGCCTGGAATCAGCTGAGAGGATCTCAGTATCATAAAGCAAAGCAAGGCGAATGGCTTCCGCGGTTTTTCCCACTGCCGTGGGGCCGGCCAGGATAATGGCTTCTTTTTGCATAGTGCTCCAGGGCTTGTACAGAACCCTGAATCTGTTGATCAATCTTAAAACGAATCTTCCTGCGCGGCATCGTCCTCCTGCTCCCGGTGTGCATCCCCGGCATCTCCCGCATCTCCTGCGCCATCTTCTCCTTCTTCGCCAAACCCTTCCGTCACGGCCGTCAGGTCATATTTCTCTTCCACATCCACAAAGCGATCACCCAGGATGCTCTTGGTACCGTATTGGCTCGGAGCAATGCCTTCCGTACGGACGATGGCCGGATAACTGAGTTTGGGATTTTCTTCCTTGGATACATTGATCAGTTCCAGTTGGAAAGGCCACAGTCGGGTGAAATCATAGACGTAAAGAAACCGCTGGTTGGGAATTTTGATCTCTGAACCAATGGTGGTCTCAGCCATCAGCAGCGGTTCCGCCTGGTAGGTCCTGTCCGGGTATTTTTCCAGGGTGATCTCCCGGCCCTTCTGCCAGTTGTCATTACTCCGGTAAAAGGTTGCCTGGTGTTTGCTGTCGAATTCAAAACTCTTGAGGATCAGCTGGTGCAGATCAATAAAATGCTGGGTATGCCGGATCACGATGTCCCGGTATACGCTGTCGTCTTCTTCAAAATAAACCCTGAATCTCAGTATAGCCATAGTAAGTGCTGAATCCCTGCAAGGTACGGAAAATTGGGTTGTGGGAACTTCCCCGGAAGGTGTCCCATCGGGCGAAGCCCGGGGTCACCTTCCGGGAACTAGCACTGGGACACCTTCCGGTTAAAAGGCCAAGCCCGGGGTCACCTTCCCGGAACTAGCCGAGTGCCTTTAAGTTCATCGCCTTCGCTTTCTCCATCATAAAAGCCCAGGCTGCTTCGTAGGTGTTGGGAATATGTCCGTCCAGGATAGCCTCACGGATGGCCGTTTTAATTTCTCCCACTTCGCGGGAGGGCGGAAGGCCAAAAGTCTCCATGATCATCTCACCGGTGACCGGAGGCTGCCAGTTGCGCAACTGGTCCTGATCCTCCACCTCTTTGAGTCTCTGACGGACCATTTCAAAATTGGCGAGGTACCTGCGCACGCGTTGCTTGTTCTTGGACGTAATGTCCGCTTCACAGAGCGTCATGAGCGATTCAAGGTCCTCGCCCGCGTCAAAGAGCAATCTTCGGATAGCCGAGTCTGTTATGTTCTCCTTTGTCAGGGAAATGGGGCGAAGGTGGAGTTCCACCATCTTGCGGACAAACTTCATTTTCTCATTACGGGGCAGTCGGAAATCCGCGAAAATCCGCGGCACCATCCTTCCTCCAACCACTTCGTGCCCGTGGAAAGTCCAACCGCTGCCTTCTTCCCATTTCTTGGTGGCGGGTTTGCCAATATCATGCAGGAGTGCTGCCCAGCGCAGCCAGAGATCGCTTGTATGAGGGGCAATGTTGTCCAGCACCTGCAGGGTATGATAGAAATTATCCTTGTGCCCGATGCCGTCCTTGTATTCAGCGCCGGCCAGGTCCACCAGTTCCGGGAATACCAGGTGCAGCAGCGCGGTGGTGTACATAAGATCGAACGCCACCGAAGGCTTCTCGCAAAGCAGCATCTTGTTCAATTCTTCGGCTATTCGTTCACGTGAAATGATCCGGATGCGGTCGATGTGTTGCCGGATGCCGTTGAGCGTCACTTCCTCAATGGTGAAACCCAGTTGCGCGGAGAACCGGATGGCCCTGAGCATGCGCAGGGGATCATCAATGAAGGTCTGCTCCGGGTCCGTGGGCGTCCGGATGATCTTCTGCTGCAGATCCGTCATGCCGTTGAAGGGGTCCAGCAGCTGACCATAGTGCTCCTGGTTTAGGCTGATGGCCATGGCGTTGATGGTGAAATCCCGGCGGAGCTGATCATCGCGCAGGCTGCCCGGTTCTACCACCGGGTTGCGGGAATGGTATGAATAGCTCTCCTTGCGGGCGCCCACAAACTCGATGTCGTATTGATCCACCCGGATATGGGCAGTGCCGAAGTTTTTGAACACAGACACGGATGGCCGGGGCCTGAACTGGTTGGCTACGGCCTCCGCCAGCAGGATGCCATCGCCCACGCATACGATGTCCATATCCGGGTGATGAACCCGCCCCAGGATTTTATCGCGCACAAAACCTCCCACCAGGTAGGTCTCCATGCCGGTCTCCCGGGCGGCAGCAGCCACATGCTGGATCAGGCTCAGTTCTTGGGGTGTACAGGAAATATCCATCGGCCGGCGAAGGTACAAATTAATGCCGGGTGGGCACGTGTGATGGCAGTTAGAGCGTGTTCAGACCTGCACTTTTTTCTGAAAAATCCGGGCAGCTACCCAGGCAAGGGTGGCGATGCCCATAACCCAGGCAAAGGACTGCCAGGCCTGGGGTGCTTCTGCAGCCCTGCTTCCGGCATAAGCATACAATAAGCTTGGCGCAATCAACCCTGCTGCACTGTAAAGGCCCACACGCCAGGGGGACAAGCTCAGGCTGCCGGCCATGATCACGATGGTTTCTGCCAGCACTGGGATGGGCCTGGACAAAAGTATGGCCAGGAAACCCCATCGGTCCATGAAGCACTTGGCCTGTTCCATGGATGCTGCACCGGTCCATCGCTGGATGTGGTCACTCCCCCACCTGCCCAGCCCCCAGCCTACAAAGACGGCCATCAATCCACCCATCATGGATGCCATCGTCCCCATCCCCAACCCAAACATGGTTCCATTTGCAATCATGATGATGCTGGAGGGCACCGGAAGCAGGACATCGCTGGCCAGCAGGAGGCAGGAGAGGAACATCGCACCTGGACCAGCCTTTCCAAGGTAAGGTATGGGATCCGTAAAAACCGGATGGCCCCACCACGTGGCAAGGCCAAAACAGGTCAGGATAAACAGGGCTATCAATGCGGACATCAACCAGAACCGACTCATTGCATCATTGGGTTAAAGAAAACGGACCAATGGATCATGCTCAGGAAAGCGGCTGCACGGGCAGGGAAAGGGTCCCTGAGCAGAAGCCGGACATCAGGTCACCATCATACTGACCCAGGTAGTAAAGCAACTCCCATTCCTTTGTTGTATCCACTTTGAACGGCGCGAAAAACGCATCGTCAAATAATGGCGGCGGCTGCATCTGTGCGGTTCCCCGGAGCGTATGGTTGTAAAGCTGGCGGAGGGGGATGCGACTCAATAATCGGTTAGACAGCACCGTTGGGCCGGTGGCCTGTGTGAAAAAATTGACCGCATAATGCCTGGAGCGGTAGGCTTCCGCCAGTGCGGTCTTTCCCATGGACTCCGCCTCCACCACTTTACCCTGCAGCCAGAGCAGCCTGTTGGTGAAGTGCGCCCCGATGTTGTCCGGATCGATGCCCACCTGCTGCAGTCCCGTATTGGAAAGCGCAAATCGTTGCGTGGGGAGCCTCCGGACCACTTCTTCGTTGGGGAAGATCTGGTAAAGCTGCGCATCGGGCTGGCTGAACGACATGGGATCAAATCGACGCAACACCTTTTTTGAATCATCCGGGCTCGAGATGCTGAACACCATCGGGTTGACGGTGAACCGGTCGGGATCCCCGTCAGAAGTGATCTGGTTCCTGCCTTCAAAAATTGGCCCTTTCCAGGGACCATTCGATGCCGGTCGGTTTTCAAACCGCACCAATCCGCCTTTCAACTTACCTAACAAATTCGGGTATGGTTCTCCGTTATATTGCACCTCATTGACGGTGATCCCGATGCCGCGCTGGTTATACACCTCGTAGTCCGGTGACGCTTCGCGGATATTCATGATATTGAACACCGGGTTGCTGGCCAGGGGATCCGTGAATTCCGGCGCCTTCATGCCGTAAGTGGCCTGAACGTCTTTGGCCTGGCTCCAGATGCTGGGCTCCAGCAGGGTTTCCCCGGCAATGGCATAGGTAAAACCACTGACGCCGCGTTGTTCCGCGGATGGGTCAGGGTCTGTAGCGAGTCTGCAGAGAAAGAAACCATCAAAGGAAATCGACAAAGTGGGCATGGCTGATCAATTATAGGTATCAGGAAAATTCTGGAAACCCCTGGAAGATACGGGCGCCTTCATTGCGCCATCCCAGTAAGCGGAAAAGTTCAGGGATATCCTGCCGATGCTCTCGGCCAGGTAATTGAAGCAGGCGGGGAAATCCCGGGCATCCACCTGCTGATAGTTGGCGATATGATATCCGGCTCCGGCGCAATCATTTGCCAGCTCCTTGCAGAGCGCAACCATCTGGTTGAAAGCAGCGGTATAGTCTCCCACATCCTTCATGGCCTGCACAGAACTGTGGCGCTGCGCTGAGTCATAAACCGGGATATCGATCAGGAAGTCAGGGCCTGCCGTCACGGGGGGCACCCTGCCGCTGCCGGGCTGATAGGATGCACTGGCGGGGAGGCGACAAACCAGTTCACCCAACGGACGCACAATCATGGTCATAAACGGATAAAACACCGTCTGGAAATAGGCATTCACATGATTCGGCCGAAGGCCCGTGGTTTGGTCAATCTCATAATCGGCAAAAAAACCATTCAGCATTTGCAGCATGGTATTGTACACCGTATTGAACAGGATCATGGCTTTGACCGCTACGGGATTGTCTACCTTGTAAATGGCCGCATCGCCCTGCGCACCGTGCTGAAGACTGGCCAGGTGACGGTCCTGGTTCTGAGCCACCGTGGGGTTATATGCCACGGGCAGGGCAGGCTGGAAGGGAAGACCCCGGGTGGTTTCACTGGAACCCAGTTCATCCAGGATATTCTGGAAGACCCAAAAATGTGAACCCAACGGTGGAGGCACGCCCCAGACACCCTCACCCTCTTCAATGATTTGTTGGATCGACTGCTCCACATAGGTATAATACTGACCCAGGACGAGGGGGTTGAGCTGCATGTTAAACCCAAAGTGCTCGTTGACGATGCGCTCCATGTTCTTCCCTTCAATGATCTTGTATTCGAGGCCCAGTTTAAAGGCATATTTAATCACGAAGTAAAGCCCTTCAATGCTGTTGAATGCCGTACCGTTTTGCAGAGGATCTGCAATTTGCGCGCGCAGGTTCATGTCCATTTTCCCGTCGAGCAGATCCAGCAACCAGCCGGACGCCTGTGCATGCATGGCCTCGGGGTCAAAGGGTTTGGCCTCCGGATGCGGCACTGCCTCGAAAAGGGGCCGGAGTTGGTCAGGCATTTCATACGATTTCAACGGATCAGGCACCGGCAGGTGGGAGGGTTTCTCCCAGTATCGAAACACCTGGATAGCCGGGTTGCTGAAAGCCATGAGGTTAACCGGCTTCTGCAATGGAAATGAGCTGGCAGGGACCGGGAAATTGGGCCGGAATAAATAAGGCGGCTTATCGAGGATGGCCAGCAGGTTCTGTACATAGCAAAGATGCTCCATCTCTTCCCTGGCCACCATCAGCATATTGGCTTCCCACCGCCTGATCACCTCAATCTGGGCAAGTCTGATTTCGTTAATAGCCTGCTGCGGGGGACTTGAAGCACCCGGCTGGTAATCCGCGAATTCCTCCGGGTATTTCTTCATCGTAAAACAGGCAAAGAGATACTGCATGGACAGCAGGTGTTCCGTCGTGGCCGCCTGCATCAGCAAATCATAAATGAATTCGGTTAACTGTTCACGATCGGATTCCTGAGGAACCAGCAACCGGGCATGCAGCCTGGGATCCACCGGGCCTGGAAAATGGTCTGATAATGGATGTGCCGCCATAGTGTTTGGGTTTGATGAACGGGCAGGTATTGGGAAGATATGAGAATTCATTTTAAAGCGATCGTTTTTTTTATGTGAACACAAACAATCCTAACTTAACCGGGAAAATCAAATTTCTCAAATCAAAAAAGCACCCGCATGCCTACCGTTCGGAATGGTGTTATCCTGGATAACATCGACAATCTCGTCAACGCCATCAAACAGGACCCCAACGTAGCCAAAGTTCAATTCCACGCGCACTCGGAATGGCGGGGAGGGACCCAGGCAGAAGTCACGATCTCAGACATGTTCTCCAATGGCAACAATATCATGGGGCCGGAAAGGCAATTCAAGCTGATTGTGGATGAGCCTGCCGTACTGGGTGGCAAGGATGAATACCCCAACCCGGTGGAATACCTGGCTTCCGCCCTCTGTGGCTGCCTGACTGCCGGCATTGCCACCAATGCCGCCCTGTTCAATACGGAACTGGAAAAAATCAATGTGGACGTACGCGTGAATTTTGACATCCATGGCGTGCTGGGCATGGACCGCAGCAAGCCTAACGGGCCGCTTGATCTGCACTATACAGTCACCCTTAAAGGGAAAAACGGCGCCAACGTAGATGCACTCAGGAAGTCCAAGGAGACGCTGGACAAGAAATCACCCATCAAGAATACCATTGAGTTGCCCCTGCGCGTGACCACTGAATTCATCGTGGAAGAATGACCCCAACAGAAACAAGGTTCGGGGTTGGGTTCAGCGAACTGCCCAATGCTTTTCAGGCCGGCTTCGCCGCGGGCAGGGATGCCCTGTTGCAGGCCGGCCTTGAAAAAGATCAGGTACAACTCTGCATGCTGTTCTGCACCTCCAGGCAGGATGCGGGTGAATTTTTTCGCGGCGTGCGCGAAGCCGTGGGAGAAGCCAGGTTTTTTGGCGGATATGCCAATGGAGCCGGCAATAATACATCGATGGGCTACGATGGTTACCAGACCGTGGTAGGTGTGATGTATGCCCCCGATGTCCAGGTGGATATTTTCCTGCAGGAAGGCATCGCTTTCAACGAATTCGAAACCGGCAAGGGGCTGGCCCGTCAGATCAACGAAGCCCGCTTCAAAGGAAATCCAAATATCATCCTGCTTTTTGATGCGGTCAACAGGCTGGAAGGCTCCTTCCGCATGAATTATGGCACGCCCTTTCTGAACGGCATGAAAGAAATCCTGGGGAGCTGGCCTAATATTGCCGGGGCAAGGATGCTGGGCGATATGAAGTTCAAGCCCACGCACCAATGGGTCAACGGAGAGATGACACAGAACTCGGCCCTGGCGCTCTGCCTCTCCGGAAATATCCGCATGGATTACGCGGTGATGCATGGCTGTAAGCCCGCCTCCGCCTACCATACCGTAACCGCCACCAAGGGGGCCAATATCCTGGAGATCGACCATAAGCCGGCGCTGGAATTTGTGCGGGAGATCCTGGGACCGGATATGAAGGACAACCTCAAGGAGATCAAGTATTTCGTCACCCTGGGCAGGAATATCTCGGATCCATGGGCAGAATTCAACCCGGCGAACTATATCAACCGGATGTGCGTGGGCGTGGATACCAAATCCAACGGCCTCTTTATGGCCGAGATGGACTTCGAACCCGGCACGCAGATTCAGCTCATGCGCCGAGGTTTCCAGATGGATTATGTGAGCGATCAAACCACGGAGCTCATTGACCGGGTGCGAAACGAGGGCAGGAAGCCCGTCTTCGCGATGTATTTCAATTGCGCGGGCAGGGCTGCATCCTACTCGGACAATACGGATGAGGATATGCGCATCGTCCAGCAGGCCGTAGGCGATGCCTTTCCCATGATGGGCTTCTACGAAGCCGGCGAACTGGCCAAGATCGGCGGGGAATTGCAGGTCCTCGACTGGACCGGCATCTTCTGCCTTTTTTCACAAGAAGCATCCCATGACTGAACCGGGAAACCATACGTCAACGGACAACCGAAATGAACCGCTGCAGCGGGAGATGCTGTATTACAAAAAGATGGCCGATGCCGTGGCGGGCTACAATATCCGCATGGACTCGCAGATCTCGCTGCTCAAACGCGGACTGCACCAGAAGGAAAACGGCTTTACGATACTCTCCCTCCTTCACGGCGTTTTTGGCAGCCATATCCAGGTGGACGAACTCCTTACAGAGACCCTGAAACTGATCAACACCACCCTGAAAATGGACCGGTCCATGATCGCATGGCAGGACACGGAAAAGCAGGGATTCTTCCTGCCGGCCCAGATGATGGGTGTGGAAATGCTTGAGGCAGACGCTTTGCGCAAGAAAAGTACTGACCTGTCCGGGCTGTTCAATACATCAACGCCCTCCTTGCTGGTCAATAAGGATAGCCCGGTTGACCCTCTCATCGAATCCATCCGGGCAAATTGGGGATTCCAGTATTTCATCGCCGTTCCCATCCGCACGGATAAAGTCATTTCCGGATGGATGCTGGCGGGACGGGAAAAAGAGGCCTGGCCTTTTTACCCACCTTTGAATGCAGGAGATCGGGACACGCTGTTCGCCATCGCCAGTTTCATGGAAGCGGCGCTGGCCAATGCGCGGCTCTATGATAAACTGGAGAAAGCCAACCAGGAACTCGAATCCTACAACCGGGAGCTGGAGTCCCGCGTAGCGGAACGTACGCGAGACCTCCAGCAGCGTAACCAGGATCTGGCTTTCGAAAAGAAAAGATCGGACGACCTGCTCCTGAATATCCTTCCCGCGGAAACGGCGGAAGAACTCAAGACCTATGGCAGCTCAAAGGCGCGGATGTTTGAACAGGCCACGGTGATGTTCACGGACTTCGTGAATTTCACCACCCTTTCTTCCATGATTCCGCCGGAACAACTGGTTTCCGAACTCGACTACTGCTTCCGGCATTTCGATGAAATCATCACCCGCTGGGGCATGGAAAAAATCAAGACCATTGGCGATGCGCATATGAGCGTAGGCGGGATCACGGGTAATACCTGTGCACCGGCAGACGTCATCAGGGCCGGACTTGAGATCAGGGATTTCGTTTCCGCCTATTCCCGCGAAAAACCAGACCACCTTAAGCCTTTCTTCAACCTGCGCGTGGGCGTCCACACCGGCATCGTAGTAGCGGGTATCGTGGGCCTGAAAAAATTCTCCTATGATATCTGGGGCGATACGGTGAATATGGCCGCCCGCATGCAGTCCAGTTCCGAGCCCGGCAAAGTCAATGTCTCCGAATCCACCTACCAGCTCACGTCCAACGACTTCAGCTTCGAACCCAGGGGAAAAATCTCCGCAAAAAATAAAGGAGAACTTCTGATGTTCTTCGTGGAGAATAAATAGAATTGCTTAACTGTGGAGGCATTCCGGCCAGTTCACAGTCTTCCTGTAAACGCTCATTGACTCAGTCCTTTGGAAGATTCTTTGGCCTAAACGAGGGTTTCAAGCAATTGCTCTGTCCGGATTTTTCTTGCGCAGTTGAAATGCCCCATGGGACAGGCTTTGCGCCCATGCAGCCCGCAGGGCCTGCAGGAAATCGGTTCACTTATTTCCACAATATGGGAACGATCAGACAATGGCCCGAAGCCAAAGGACGGCAGCGTGGAACAATAGATGGCCGTGACGGGCCCATTGACTGCACTGGAAAAATGCATGGGAGCGGAATCATTCACATAACTCATCCGCGCATCCCGCTGTAAAGCGGCCGAAGCCAGGAATCCAAGCTTCCCGCATAGATTCTGCGCGCGTTCCGGGATGCCCGCGCTTTCAAGAATCCGGTTGCACAATGCGTGATCTGCCGGACCACCCAGGAGATATATGTTCAAATCCGACGGCAAGGCTCTGATCAGCGATATCCATTGGTTTTCCGGAAACTGTTTGGTGAACCAGACCGATGCTGGCGCCATGCAAACATAGGGCGATGATTTGAGCGGAGCTACCAATGCCTCATCGGCAGCGGAGGGATAGAGCCGGGGTTTTGAAGGTACCGGTCCGGCCAGGTGCTCGATGAGCAACTGGTTCCTTCCTGTCTCATGCAGGGGATGCTCCATTGTACTAACAGTATGGCGCACCCGCTTTGTGAACAGGAAGCTCCATGGATTCTTATCGAACCCGATCTTTTCCCTTGCACCGGAGAACGCCGTGAGCAGGCCCGTTGCGGCAAAACGCTGGAGATTGATCACCGCGTCATAGTCTTTTTCCCGGATCCGGCCCAGTAGCCGCCGGAGGTCCCGGTACTTCCCGTTTTTTTTATCCCAGACCAGCAGTTCCTTCAGTTTGGGATGTCCGGCCAGCAAAGACTCATTTCCCTTGCGCAGGAGAAAATCGATCTCTGCTTCCGGGTGCGCATGCGCCAGGCTTTCGATGAGTGCGGTTGCCAGGACCACATCTCCAATAAAGGCTGTTTGTATTATAAGGTATCGCGCAGACAATACACAAATATAAGTAGCAGCGCAGGCTGGCAAATAAAAATGATCCGGACATACAAGGATGGCAGCGATCGCCCAGGCAAAACCGGAGCACCACTAAGCCATGAGTGGTTCACTAGGAAAGAAAAATGGACAGCGATCCGTCTTCATGCCAGCGCACAACGGAGGATTCCCGGGAAACAAAGCGCAGGTTCCGGCGATGGTGCACGGCATAATCCGCGGCAGCCACCAGTTCACCGGGTACTTCGCTGAAAAAAGCCGGGGGCTTATCCCATGGGAAAGCAGCAGCCACAGTCATGATGGGTTTATTCAGCCTGCGAAGGACCTGTTTGCAAAAGGAGTTCTCTGCCGTTTTAATGGCCATGCTGTTGTCTTCGAGCAGGAGGATGGGGGCAATGCCTGACACGTTCTCGTAAATGGCATGGGAGGGTTTGCGCACACCCAGCAGGTAATCGAAAATCTTAATGCCTTTGAGCGGAACAAAGCGCAGTATATCTGCTTCCTCCTGCACCATGAGATGGATATGCGGATGCGCATACTGGATACCGGTGGTCAATAAACGATAGGCAGCCGCCTCATTTGTGGCATCGCAACCCAGCGCCCACCAATTGTCTGCCGGGAAAAGTACCAGCCCGCCATCGGCCAGTACCGGCAAAGCAGCGTCCAGATCCGTCTTGAATGACATGGAACAAATCTACAAGCAATGTCTATCCGAAACACAGCGTTTTCCTATGTCAATCAAGGCAGGCATTGATTTTCAATAAAGAATTTTTAAAAACTTTTCCACGAAGTATGTTTGTAAAAAAAGATATGAACCTGCAGCAACAGATACTGGAAGCCTGGATCAATCGTGAGTTGTTGAAAGACAATGCCTACGCAGATGCGGTGCGTGCCGTCATCGAAGAAGTGGATAAGGGAAGGCTGCGCGTGGCATCCCCATCTGAATCCGGGTGGGTAGTCAACGAATGGGTGAAGCAGGCCATCCTGATGTACTTCACCATTCAACCCATGCAGACCTGGCAGTTAGAGCCCTTTGAATTTTATGATAAGATGTTGCTCAAGAATGATTACCAGCAGCTTGGCGTGCGGGCTGTCCCACACGCCGTGGCGCGCTACGGAGCATACCTGGCGAAAAATGTGGTACTCATGCCCTCTTATGTCAATATCGGCGCGTATGTGGATGAAGGTACCATGGTAGATACCTGGGCCACGGTGGGCAGTTGCGCACAGGTTGGCAAAGGCGTGCACCTCAGCGGCGGTGTGGGCATCGGCGGGGTCCTGGAACCCCTGCAAGCCAGCCCGGTCATCATCGAAGACGGATGTTTTATAGGCAGCCGGTGCATCGTGGTGGAAGGGGTAATCGTGGAAAAAGAAGCGGTGCTGGGCGCCAATGTGGTCCTGACCCAATCCACTAAGATCATTGATGTCAGCGGAGACAGCCCCGTGGAATACCGTGGACGGGTTCCCGCCCGGAGCGTAGTGATCCCCGGGACCTACCCCAAGAAATTCCCGGCAGGTGAATACCAGGTGGGCTGCGCGCTGATCATCGGCAAACGCAAGCCCAGCACGGATCTCAAGACCAGCCTCAATGATGCGCTGAGGGATTTCAACGTCAGCGTGTAGTCCCCACTGAGTTTTATGGCAATTTCCCGGCCATAAAAAACTTTTGATTTTTTAGAAAAGCGGAACTCCGTATATTTGCACCCCTGAACATCAAATCCGTAATTCGGAATCCGGAATACGCAATTGTTCCAGTCTGCCCAGGTGGCGAAATTGGTAGACGCACTGTGTTCAGGTCGCAGCGCTCGCAAGGGTGTGCTGGTTCGAATCCAGTCCTGGGCAC
>Ga0114939_10000165_pt1 | contig 56332 bp, 47 predicted proteins | sample AshMeaCrysSpring_FD_87196 | JGI IMG/M metagenome (GOLD analysis project Ga0114939, IMG submission 87196) | Groundwater microbial communities from Big Spring, Nevada to study Microbial Dark Matter (Phase II) - Ash Meadows Crystal Spring | ecosystem: Environmental > Aquatic > Deep subsurface >...
CAATTAGCTACCGTAGTAAATGGCTTAGGTGCCACATCTCAAACCTTCAAATTGAGAATAGCCGGCAGCGGCAATGCAGATTTTTTGAAACCATTATTCAATGAATTAGTAACAGAGGTGATGGGCTTTGTGGCCGATTTGGGTGCGGCCACTACCGATGTGCAACTTGCCGTTATACCCTGGCAGGGCAAATATGGATTCCGCAGCCGGATAATTGAATTGATGGCTTTGGGTATACCGGTGTTGACTACCTACGATGCTGTATGGGGCATGGGCCTTACCAATGGTAATCAACTGCTGCTGATAAATGATTTTGAAAAGGAAGCTTTACCTGTTTTGGAACGCCTGCTACAAGATCGCAGTGAGTTGCAAGCTATGGCATTACGTGCCCGCAGGTTTGTGGAGGAAGTATATTCGTATGAAGAGAGTTATGGGCGGCTTGGGGTAAAGCTGAGCAGTTTGGCTGAGTAGTGATTGATTTTACTATATATTAAATAAATGGCTATTACGTGAATCTCGTTGTTTTTTCACATAAGGTTGTTTGGGCTTCGGCCAACTCGCCGCTTGGGTATGCTACCGATGGGGGCTTTGTTTACCACATGGAAGCCCTTGCATTATTGTTTGAGCAAGTGCGGGTGGTGGTACCTGCCGATAAACCGTCGGGAGCCGGCGAAACGCCTTTTACCCGGCCAAATGTTGAAGTGGTGCCCCTGAAGCCAATTACAGCCAAAGGCATTGCACGTAAGTTGCTGATGCCTTTTTGGTTTTTGCGTCAGCTACCGGTGTTTATAAAAAACATGCGTTGGGCCAATTGCGTACACGCCCCAATACCAGGCGATGTAGGTACCATAGGTATGCTACTGGCCCATGTAAGCGGCAAGCCGTTGTACGTAAGGTATTGTGGTAATTGGTACAAGCCTGGTACGGCAGCCGAAAAGGCGTGGAAGTGGTATATGCAAAAATACGCCGGTGGCAAGCGGGTATTTCTTGCCACAGGTGGTGGCGCACACCCACCCAGCCCAACCAATCCGGCTATGGATTGGATATTTTCTACCTCGCTTTGGCAAAACCGGATTGCGGCCAATGCCGTGCGAGGCAAGGTTGGCGACCAATGGCCGAACCTGAAACTCATCATTGCCTGCCGGCAGGATGAAAAGAAAGGCACAGGCAGGGTGCTGGATGCCATGGGCAATCTGTTGCCAGAATTTCCTCACCTCACCCTTCAGGTGTTAGGTGACGGTCCTCACCTGATTCAATTCCAGAAGCAGGCCGTGCGGTTGGGCATCAGCCATGCCGTAACATTTAGGGGCAGTGTGGGGCAGGCACAGGTAGTGGAAGCTATGAAGCAGGCTGATCTTTTTTGTTATCCTACCGATGCATCCGAAGGTTTTCCCAAGGTGGTGGTGGAGGCCATGAGTTGCGGATTGCCTGTAATAACAACGCCGGTATCGGTACTGGCAACCATTATACCGCAGGGCAACGTAGGGGTATTGCTGCAGCAAAACACACCTCATTGCCTGGCAACAGCAATTCGAGGTTATGTTTTGAACAAATTGCTTCTGGAAGAACATTCTGTCAATTGCTTTCAATTTGCACAGCAATTCTCGCTCGAAAACTGGGCAGAGGTTACGCGAAAGAAACTGGAAGCGGGGTGGGGAGTTAAGCTTTCCTAAAAATGGCGCAACGCCTGCACTATAGCCAAACTGCGTAGTTTTCATCGCCTTTGAGCAGGTGCACCAGCATTTGCTTAAGCACCTTTGTATTAAATAGGAGATCGCGGTTGTGCCAAAGAAACGAGGCCAGCCAGCTATAGTTGCCTGCTGTCATTTCTATCCTAATTTTTTTTTGCCGTTGAATAGTAAAATGCTTTTCACGGCCAGCAAGCCTTCGGTGTATTAGTTCCTGCTTTTCGCTGTTGGATAGTGTGGTGTAGTTGTTGAGCAGGCTACGATAGCGATCAATTAAGATGGTAAGGTCGGGGGCCTTGGAATGCGAGCTCAGGTTGAACGAGTTGAAGTAATACGGGTAATTGATTTTTGCCAGTGAAAAGCGCCGCATCAGTTTAAGCTGGAGGGGTAGTTCAATGTCGGTATCGTGGCCAAAATAGCCCACGGTTTCCAATGCGCTTTTTCGGTACACAAAAGAAGGGTCACAAATTCGGGTGCTGTTTGTAAGCCTTTCTTGTTCGGTGAGTATATGAATGGAAGCATCGTTAATGCTGTTTTTATGAACAAGCTTTTTGCGATTAGCTGAGTATAAGCCATAGTCTGTTGATACGCCTGCAACCTGAGGGTGCTTATCCAAAAAAGCGATTTGTTCTTCAAGCCGCCCGGGTTCGCAGTAGTCATCGGCATCCATGCGTGCCACGTAGGTAGTGGTGGCCATTTGGGAAAGTTCATTTACGGTGGGTATAAATCCGCGATGGGCGAAGGGAACAACCTTTATACGAGGGTCGGCATAAGTACTCAGGAGGGTTGAAACCTGTTCATCGGGCCCGTCTAGTCCGGCCAGCATTACCCAATGTGTGTAGGTTTGCCCCAAGATGGATTCAATGGCCGGCCTGATGTCGGGCGTTTTGTATACAGGCAGTATTACAGTGCAGGTGGGTGGCATGGATGGCTACAGGTTGGTTAATATGGATGCGTGTAGGATGGGTTCCTGCGGTTGAGGAAGATATTAGCTCCCAATGTGGCAAGATTTATAGCCTGTTGTATTTGTGTACAATTGCGAAAACCTGCCCTCAGTTGGTTAAGGGCGCCCGTTCGGTCGTGGTACTTATACCAAAGAAGGCGGGCATTGCTGTACCCGGCTTTTGATATACTATTTCTGAATGTGCTTTTGTAAGCCCTCTGCTCAGGTGCAGGCAGGTAGCCCGAGAAAATCTCCCTGATGCGTTCCAGGTCTTTCAAATTTTCGGCGGTGCGCATGTATCTGCCTGTGTTGGAAGCGGTATGAACGCGGTAGGCCGCCAATACCTCCGGGCTATGTAGAACTGGGTAGTGTGCACCAATTCGCGTCCACATTTCCCAGTCTTCGGTCCACGAAAGGCGGGGGTGAAACATGCCAATGGTTTCATACACACTGCGACGAACCACGATAGAAGGCGTTTGAATGAGCTGTTTGCGAAGTGATTGCGGCAAAAAATCCTGAATGATTCCCGGCTGCTCTTGAATGATTTTGCCATCACTCACTTTGTTGCCCTGTTCATCTATTACCATGTTTCGGGTAAAAACGGCGCCGGCATCAGGATGGTGTTGCATGAGTTTGATAACTGTTTGGTAAAAACCCGGCAGTACCTTATCGTCGCCATGTAACAGGTGCACAAGATGGCCCCGCGAGTGCATCAGGCAGGTGCGGAAATTGCCCGAATGCCCCAGGTTGCGCGGCTGGCGAAAAAAACTAACCCGGCCTGCCCCAAGTTCTTCTACCACCTTTTCGGGTTCGTCGTCGGAGCAGTCGTCCACCACTTCTATTTGCATCACCGTGCTGCCCGGGTCTTGATTTAGTACACTTTCCAGCGTTTCTCTCAGGTATCTGGCACAATTGTAGGCTGGTATCATTACCGATATCTGCGGGCGTGGCAGGCCCAAGTCGGGCGCAGGCAGCAGTTCTGGTTTACTGTGTATCGTACTATCTTGGAGATTAATTTTCACGTATCGGGGCTAAATATGAAACCGGGCCGGCAAAAATATAGCTTTCGGTGCGTGGTGGCATCAATGGGCAGCAGGCCTAAATTTGCCGGCAATTTAAAAATCTGCAAGCCTGCTGCAAGCCCGGCGTAGCAGATGTTTCACCAAAAACACTTGCCGGAACAATAGAACTGATGAAGTATGAAAAGATTTTGTTTGTAGCCGGTACCCTTGGACAGGGCGGGGCAGAGCGCCAGCTTTATTTTATGTGTCGCGAATTGCAGCAAACAGGCCGTAAAGTGGAAGTGGCCACCCTGGAAGCCGGTGAGCACTGGGAGCATGAATTGCTGGCAATCAATGTGCCTGTGCATCATATTGCCAGCAAGGGTAAAATTGGGAGGCTTAATGACACACTTGCCATTGCCAGGCAGGTAAAACCCCAGCTTATTTACTGCATGCACTTTTTTGCCAATGTATATGCGGGTTTTGCCGGCCGCAGGTTAGGTATACGTACCATTGGCTCTGTGCGCAACAATGGCTATTACGAATTGCACAATCTGGGTTGGATACCAGGCTTAATATGCTATTATTTGCCGCACCGCATTGTGGCTAATTCCGAGCATGGCGCCCGGAATATCAAGCGTATTTTTAGGGGAAGGGCACCGGTGCCGGTTTTGCCAAATGCTATTGACCTTAGCCTTTTTCCGCTTTATACCCGTAAGTCTGCCCATTTGCCAACCCTTATTCTGGTGGCAAGGTTTGTAGTACAAAAGCGTGTGGATTTATTTCTGAAACTTGTGCGGAAGCTTTTGGACAGTGGTGTCAACTGCCGGGGCCTTGTGGTAGGCTATGGACCCGAGGAAGTAAGCCTGAAAGCATTGCAGGCTGAACTTGGTTTGACAGCCGAAATTACTTTTTCCGGCAGGCAGCAAAATGTGTTTGAATGGCTTCGGCAAGCCGATTTCCTGGTATCAACCTCCTTGCACGAGGGTACTTCTAATGTATACCTCGAAGCAATGGCCGCTCAATTGCCAATTGTAGCGCTTAATTTCGAGGGCGTGGAAAATTTGGTAATACAAGGCAATACAGGCTGGATTGCCGGAAACGAGCAAGAACTGTTCAATTTGTGCCGAATGGTTATTCAAAACCCGAATATTGCTTTGGAGGCAGGTGGCAACGCCCGCAAGATGGTGGAAAACAAGTATGCACTTTCCTCGCTGGCGAATAACTTTATACATGTAGTAGGTTAAATGGAAACAGTATGATGTACAGAATAATGGTGTTGCTTTACATAATTTCATTGTTTTACAATATTCCCCTGTTCAATATTGGAATTGAGGTTAAGCTTTTTACCCTTGTATTTGTTTATTTCTTTTTCCATTTTCTAAGAAATCGTGAAGGTATATATGACTTTGCATGGAGCGATAGGGTAAGCCGCTCCATGCTAAAGTTTGGGTTGTGGTGTGGCTTCACCTTTATGTTTGGAATTACCTACATGGTAATTATTGGCGAAGTGCAGTTTGTGCTTATGAGTGTTCTGTATTATTACCACTTGTGGGGCTTTATAATTGCTACCATTTTTTTGCGCAAAAGTTTTTTGCTGGATATCCGGTATTTTGAGAAAATGGTGTTTGCCATGCTGGTAGTATCCGTAGTGGAAGGCCTCATCATTCTTGGGCAAAACGTTGAAGCAGTACCATACCTGTGGGCAAAAGAATATTTTATGGCCTATGGGGGCGAAACCGCACTAACGGGCACCCTGGGGCCCAACAGGGTAGTGCCCGGCACTGCCATGTATTTGTGTTTTGTGCTTGCTGCTGCAGTGATAGCGGCACGAAGTAAATTGCAGGTTTCTCGATTTTTGTCGGTGTTTCTGGCCATTTTAAGCGTGGTGTGTGTAGTGCTCACAGGCTCGCGAACCGGGTACATTTCATTGGCTTCATTTATGGTGTTTTTGGGTTTGCTTAGCCCAGTTAACATTATGAGAGCGCTTGTGCCTGCTGTCTTAGTATTTTTTCTGCTTGTGAAGTTTTTGGATACTTCCGCCATTGAGGAACGTATGGAGTTTACCATTAGCTGGCGCATTACAGAAGACCTGGCTGTTACACAGAAATATGCATCTGACGAAGGTGATTATTATGGCCGCCTGGGTTCGGGGCGAAAAGGTAAATTGGAAAGGGCAGGCAACTTCCTGTTGGAAAATCCATGGTTTATACCCTTTGGTGGAGGGTTCAACAATCGCTTTCTGGATGCCTACAAAGCCGGCAACTCTGCTCACAATTTGTTTCTTACACTTGTTATAGAAAATGGTCTTGTAGGCCTTGTTCTTTTCCTGGGCATCTTCGTGGCATTTGTGCGCGGCAACGTGTTTGAGCGTGAAACCATTACGCTTGCTGCGCTAACAGGCAGCGCTTTGGTAAATATGTTTTTTGGTGAGGCTTTTTATATTTTCCGTCCATCGTTTGCCTTGCTTGGTATGTTGTTTCTTGTAGCCACAATGGTAGACCTGATGCGTATGAGTGCCAAGGTGTATGACCTGCAGAAAGAATAACCCGTTTTGCATTAACAAACCAAGTACTGGCGATGAAAATTGGCGTGGTGATTCCTTGCTATAATGTGGCAAAGCATATAGAAGATGTGGTAATCTCAACCATACCGCATTGCGATTTTATTGTGTGTGTAAACGATGTGTCAGCAGATAATACGAAGGAGGTGCTTCATGCACTTGCCGACAAGCACCCCAATAAAGTGTATGCGGTAAGCCGCACTATCAACGGTGGGGTGGGTGCTGCCATGAAAACTGGCTGGGAAGAAGCGGTAAAACTTGGTGCCGATATTATTGTAAAGCTGGACGGCGATGGACAAATGGATGCCACCTACATACCCAGGCTGGTGGCGCCATTAATGAACGGACAATATGATTTTGCCAAAGGCAATCGCTTTCACGATTTTCAGGCCCTGCGAAATATGCCTTTCATCAGGCGTGTAGGCAACCTGGGTATGAGTTTTATGATTAAAGCGGCCTCAGGTTACTGGAATATTTTTGACCCTACCAATGGTTTTTTTGCAGTTTCAGCATCCATGGTTACCAAACTCGCGATGCGCAAAATAGCTGCGCGTTATTTTTTTGAAAGCTCCTTGCTTATTGAACTTTATTATCATGGGGCTAAAATAGCCGATGTGCCTATGCCAGCCATTTATGGCGATGAACGTTCTAATCTTTCAGTAAAAAAAGTACTGCTTGAGTTTCCTCCAAAAATACTAAAGGCATTCCTGCGCCGCATTGTTCTCCGGTATTATATATACGATGTAAACATTGGTTCTTTTTACCTGCTGTTTGGCACCTTATTGTTTGGTTGGGGGTTGGTTTATGCCTTTGTACAATGGCTTCACTACCGATCGTTGCACTTAGCTGCACCCACAGGCACCGTTATGTTACCCACTTTGGCTATCGTGCTTGGGTTTCAGCTACTGCTTTCGGCTATCAACTTCGATATTGAAAACGGCAAATTACCCAGGCAGGTTTAGTTGACAGGTTGTCTAAAACCATCGTTTTTTACGGTATTGGGCAAATGCTTTTGGTTAAGGCTGCGATTCAATGAGTTTGTAAAGGCGGTAACTGCCAAATACTTTTGCCAGGCTGTCGGTGTTCGACTCAATCATGTCTGTAAGCAGGTAGTCAATATGAAGTTTCTTGTAAAATGCAATTTTAGCAGAGTCCGTTTTTAGCCTTTCGAATTCCCGGTTCTTCAAAGCCCAGTCTATATACCTGTTTTTGTTAAACTCCAACAGCACACTTGCTCCTTTAAAATCGAACGGTATGCTGCGCAGAGCACTACCCCTTATTTGTGAGGGGCCGGCAAAGGTGGCCTCGGGCGGCGTGTTGTGTTTTATCCATGCACAAGCGCTATCCAGGTCAGTAAAGGTGTATGGCAGGTATTGATTGCGGGTGAGGTAATCAGGCAATTGAGCACGGAAGAAATCGAATTTGGCCACCGGCAGTTTTTTGAGCGGGCCTTTGGCAAGCACACAAAAGGCCAGAAATGCACAAACCATCCCGAGCCCAAATGTTGGTTTTGCCCAGTACTTTTCGCCCGGCCATGCCATAATTCCATAAGCAAGCATCAAAAATGCGCCTATAATGATGTACTTGCTGGTACGCATTAACTCATACGATATATTGAATTGGTCGAAGCCAAGTTTGTTGAGGGCAGCCTCAGTAAAGTAAAAAACAATGGGCATGAGCAAAATGGAAATGGAGAAATACCACGAAAACAGTACTTGGCTTTTGGCCGATTTGTGGGCACGGTAGGCAAAAACCGATAGGATTGCAGCTCCGCCAATCATTACAATCCATTGAGGAACCAGGTAATGCTCGTACAAGTTCCAGGGTTTGGTGAATATGCCGCTGATTCGTTCACTAATGAGCTCCCGAAAAAGTTTTTTGTCGAAATCCTGTTTTCCGAGTGCCAGGTTTCGCATAACGTAAGGTACCAGGTAAGGGGCAAGGCCCAAAACAAAAGCGCTGCCGGCGCTTACAAGTTGCAATAGCTTGCTTAGCGGCTTGCTTGCCTGATGAATTAAAAGGTAAAAGGCTAGTGCCATGAGGCAAGCCAGCCCGGTACCCATACCGCTTATAGGATGCTGATTACCAAATAGACCAATGAGGAAAAAGCCAATTACCAGCAAATACGGCTTTTTTTTGCCAAGGCCATGCAGCAGCAGAATAAATGCAAACGGAATAAGCGCGGCAAATACCGTGCGGGGCAGGAAGTACATCAGGTCGCCGGCACCCCAAAGTTCCTTACCTGGCGGCCACAGTATACCACGGGCCAAAAAAGTTAGCAAGGTGCTGGCCCAGGCATTTCGGGTAATGTACCAAAATAGCAGAAACCAGGCTATGAGGTACACAATAAGGGTTACTTCGCCAAAAAGGGCATACCCCTTCAATATATCTCCTCCGGCCAGGTTGGCAAAAAAGAGCGAGATATAAAAATGACTTGGATAAAATACTAATATGTTTCTGTGGTCATACAAAAACTGGTCTTGGCGAAAAAGGGTGGTATCTTGCTGTTTTTGAAGCATCGGTATGATGCTCCAGTTGTCGCTGGCAAGTTTATTTACCGTTACGGTACGATTATCCTGATGATATCCAAACACTATAATGGCCATGTAAGCTGCAAAAAACAGTAGTGCCAGCAGGTTGCTTTTGCGGTTGGCTGTCATGAAGGTGACAATTTTTGGATTTTTGGTTAGGGTTTGCTTCATAAATCGTCACTGTCTATCCACATCAGGTGCCAGTTGTCCATATTTTCCAACTGTGCCCTGTTTATGGCCGGGTCAAACACTTTAGTGATAAGTTTGAATTTGAAGGGAGTTTTCAAAAAGCCATTGTAGAGCAATTTGTACTTGCGGTAAATATTAGGCTGCAGCATCATAATCAGGATGTCGCGATTTTGTGCATTTCCCAGTTCCGACACTGCACGCATAAGCGCGTTGCTCAGGCCAATATGCTGATCGTTTACAAAAAAGTCAATTAATCCCAGGCTGTCGAGTCCTTCTTTTCGGGTGGGGGTGCTTATGGCAAAGCCAACGGCTATTTCGTTTTCATAAATTACAGATATGGTATATTGAGTATGTGGCGCAGCAAGCCGCCAACGCATGAATTCATTACTTTTTTCGAGGCAATGTGGCACCTGTGCATGCCAACCATCCATCAGGTTTTTCCATCCGGGAATATCACTTATATGCTTGCTATCAAAATGGCGAACAATTGCCTTTTTTGAGGGCCCTAATGCTGCAAGAGCAAGCGTACTGTTTAGCAAAAACAATACGCTATTAGCCAGGGGTGTAAGCCATCCAAGTTTTTTAGCTGCCAGGTATTTGTTAAGCCTCAAAAACCTGGCATACATGGGCAATTCAAACATAATTTGCCAGCCTGCTTTCAGGTGGCCGGGTATAACCTCGGGCCTTATAGGGTAGCCTGTAACGAAGCTAATGCCGGATTCGGCCATTTGCCCGGTGGCATACACACCCAGTTTGGTGAACACACCCTTACCCCGCGATTTTATGCCTGTCATTACATCGCATACCATACCTGCGGTGCGCCACTGCCCTTCAATACGATAACGGTATGGTATTGCGGCATAGTAACCAATCAGTTCGTTATCAAGGTATGCTCCGTATTCAAGGGCAGCTTTACCATTCAACAGCGTTTTAAACTTCCATTTGTAGTGATCTTCTGTAGCCGCGCTTTCACCCTGATTTTCGGGAAAGCATTCTATAAACAGCGTACGCTGCCCTTGCAATTCGGAGGATGCATCGAAAGGCCTGAAGCTAAGATTCATATTATTGTAATCCTCCATTTAAATCTACCGATGTACCGGTGATGTAAGGAGTATGCCGCAGGTACTCCACGGTGCTAATAATGTCTTGCCCGGGGCAAAGGCGGCCCATAGGTATTTGGGCTAAAATGTTCTGCATATACTGCTCGGGTACGGTGTTTATCATGCCAAGTTCAGAATAGCCCAGGTTGATATTATTTATTGTTACGTTGAGGCTTGCGTTTTCGGTAGCTATAGACCTTGCCATGCCCCAAAGCGCGGCTTTTGTAGCTGCATAAGCGCTTACCCCCGGCGTGGGCTTAAGGGCTACCACCGACGAAAAGTTGATGATGCGTCCAAATTTTTGGCTGCGCATAATAGGCAACACTTCTCTAATGATGTTGAAGGTTCCTTTGATATTTACATCAATCACCCGGTGCCACTGTTCGGCCTGAGCTTTGTGAGCAAAGGCGCTGTAGGTAATTCCTGCGCAGTTTACAAGCGTAATATTTTGCCAAAGTGCAACGTGCTGCTGTACAAAGGCGGCCACATGATCATAATGAGTAAGATCCAGTTGATGGTATCCTTGCTGATTTTGAAAGTTGCCAGCCTGGTGGTATGTGCCCACCACTTGCTCGCCAAGCCCGGTATAGTATTCGTACAGGTATTTACCTACGCCACCCGAAGCTCCGGTAATTAGTATCATCTTTTAGTAGTTAATTACTTTTTTAAGAATGCCACTTAATGATAGCCGCACCATAGGTCCAGCCCGAACCAACTGCAGCAAAAAGGATATTCTTGCCGTGTTCCAGCATGCCTTTTTGGTGCACTTCATCAAGCAGTATGGGTATGGTGCCCCCGCTGGTGTTGGCGTATTTATCCATATTGGTTTGTACCTTTTGCCAGGGTAGGCCAATAATTTCTGTCGTTTTTTTAAGCAATCGGATAGAGGGTTGGTGAGGCAGCATTAAATCAATATCATTTATTGAAAGATTGGCATCGGCCAGCACCTGCAAAATGGCCTTTGGTAAAACCTGCGTGCCTGTATTGTACACGGCTTTGCCATTCATGCTAAAATAATGCATGCCTTCGGCTATAGTGTGGGCCGAAGCGGGATATTCGGAGCCGCCCGCAGGAATGGTAAAGTTGAACTTACCCCTACCATCGCTGTATAGCCTGAAGGCCAGAAAGCCATGGTCGTAGGGGCAAGAGGTGAGGATGGCAGCGCCTGCTCCATCGCCAAAAAATACAGCATCACGGCGCTTCCAATTAGTAATTCGGCTAAAGGTATCGGCCCCAATAACAAGTACATGATGATAAACGCCGGTGCTAATAAACTGTGATGCCACACTCAGCCCGTACAAAAATCCGCTGCATACTGCTGCCAGGTCAAATGCAACTGCGTTGTATGCACCTATTTTGTCTTGCACAATGCAAGCAGTAGAAGGCGCAAGCCTGTCGGGGGTGGCAGTGGCTACAATAATCAGGTCAATGTCCATTGGCTGATAGCCGCCTGCCTCCAATGCATTTAGGGCAGCTGCCGCCGCCAGGTCGCTGGTGCACTGCTCTGCAGAGGCTATCCTGCGCTCTTTTATACCAAGATTTTCTTCAATCCAGGCCGGATTGGTTTCCACCATAGTGGATAATTGCTCATTGGTTAAAATAGTTTCGGGAACGTAAGATCCGGTGGAGGCAATTTTTACGTTCCTTACGCATTGATTCATGTGGTAACAGGTAAATGATAGAAATGTGTGTGGCGGCCAAAAATAAGCAGTTTAACGGATTTGCCTGATATCGGGCCCGAGATGAAAGTTAGAATAAGGCGCCCCACCATGTAGCTGCAAAAAGGAGGTTCAAGTACCTGCTCAAATGCATAGGCTATAACTTAATCACGCATTTTCCACAGCTTTGAAGCACATTTGCTCAGCTGTTGGTATTATTGCGGCTACCGCAAAACAACTTCCTTCAGCAGGCAACAGAAAGTGAAAAGAAGGATTAATAATGGGAAATGAGCCTATTTACTTATTCAGTATAGACCTTGAAGACATCAGGCTCTGGATGAAAAACGGTACAAAATACGCCGAAAGGGTACCGGCCAATACCAATGCCTACCTCAATTGGCTTAGTAAGTACGGGTTTAAGTGCACATTTTTTGTGGTGGGAGAGGTGGCGGCACTTTATCCGCGCCTCATTGAGGAAATCATGGCCGAGGGTCACGAACTGGCTTGCCACACGTATACTCATTTACCACTTACTCAACACACGCCCAATACGTTTGAGGCAGACCTGGAGGCTAATCTGCAGGCTTTGCGCCAGGCAGGTGTACAGCAGGTTGACGGATTCAGGGCTCCTATTTTTTCGCTTACTGAGCATACAAGTTGGGCTTATGATATTTTAAAGAAAAAAGGTTTCACCTACTCCAGTTCGGTGCTGCCGGCTCATTCGCCGCTTTTTGGATGGCCTCAGTTTGGCATGGCTCCACAGCTGGTAAGGCCAGGCCTGGTAGAATTGCCTATGTCGGTTGATAAGATAGGTCCACTAACGGTGCCCTTGGCAGGAGGCATTTATTTCAGGATTGTTCCTTTTTCACTATCAAAACGTAAAATGCTAAAGCGTGCAACAGCCTATGACGGTCAGGCCCTGCTGGGTTATTTTCATCCCTACGATATTGATACCAGGCAGGAGCGATTCATGCACCCTGGCATAAACAATAGTTGGTTTTACAACTTCCTTATGTATCAAAACAGAAGCAAAGTGTTCAAAAGGCTCGATAGCCTTGTACAGGCAGGGTATCGTGTATGTACGTATCGCGAATATCTTAAGAATGTCAACCCTAATATTACTCAGCGGGATATATCTGCGTTATCCAGGGCTGGTTCAAGAACGTAGCGATTGTTCTTTTTTAGTTGAAGCAATGAATAATACAAAAGTAATCGTGGATTATCAGCAGAAAAGAAGCGGTTAACCGACAAAGGAATTATGAAAAATAAAATACTATTTCTGGGCGAAACCTTCAGGGCCGATGCTCAAACATGGATGAATGGCCTTGCCGAGTACGGAAATTTTGAATTTATTACCTGGGAACTTAATTTGGCGGGCAGTGGTATCCGTCGGTTTTTCAGGGCTGTGGAATTCATGTTTTCACCATTTTCTATTTGGAGCATCATTCGTAGAGAAAAACCTAAAATGGTAATTGCAGAGCGCACCACCAGCTATGGATTTCTGGCTGCGGTATCGGGTTTGCATCCCATGGCTGTGGCGCAGCAGGGTATTACAGATATTTATCCGCTTAACTCGCCATTCACCGGCATTAAGGAAATGCTGCAGGGATATGCATTTAAAAAGGCTGACCTCATTCATGCATGGGGGCCGGTAATGGCCGAAAGCATGATGGAGCGGCATGTAGACATGAGCAAAGTAATGGTTTTGCCAAAGGGTATAAATATGGATAATTTTTATTATAACCCTGATAAAGAAAGGTATCGCCAAAAGATTCGTGCAATTGTTACCCGTAGCCTGCTGCCCGATTATCGTCATAATGTGATTATCAGGGCGTTCAAAATATTAAAGGATAGAGGATATGAGGTGGAATTATTGATTGCAGGCCAGGGCCGACTGCGGGCGTCGCTGGAAGAGTTGCGTAATTCGCTTGGCCTTCAGCAAGAGGTGGTGTTTTTGGGAAGAATCAACAACATTGCGTTGCCCAATTATCTGAACAAGTGCAATATCTACATCAGCATGCCCATAACTGAAGGTGTATCGGCATCACTTTTTGAAGCAATGGCCTGTGGTTGCTATCCTATGGTAACGGATTTACCGGGCAACCGCAGCTGGATTGAGAACGGCGTGAATGGTCATTTGATTCCTGTAAATGATAGCGAGGCACTTGCCAAATGTGTTGAAAAAATGTGGCAAAAGCCTGAAATGGTGATGAATGTTGCAGCCAAAAACAGAAAATTTGTAGAGGAACATGCCAACTACAAAAAGAACATGGCCACTATAGCAAATGCTTACCAAAACCTTATAAACAAATACAATAATCAATAGATCTTAACCCCGGCAAACATTGAATTATGTGTGGAATTAATGGTATTCTTCAATTTGAACCAGGAAGGCAGGTGCTCAAGTCGGCGCTGCTTGCCATGCGTGATACACTGCTGCACCGTGGGCCCAATTCATCGGGATTTTTTATAGACGATGGCGTGGGTCTGGGTTTCCGAAGGCTGTCTATTCTTGACCTTACCGATGCAGGTAATCAGCCCATGGTGTCGGAAGACGGACGTTATATAATCGTATTTAATGGCGAAATCTATAACTATAAAGATTTTTACCCCGAGCTTAAAGCAAAGCAAATCGTTTTGCGTTCTACATCCGATACCGAAGTACTGCTTAATCTCTATCGCTTGTACGGTGCTGAAATGCTGCATCGCCTGAACGGTATGTTCGCCTTTGCTATTTGGGATAAACAGCAAAAGGAATTATTCATAGCAAGAGACAGAATGGGCGTAAAGCCATTGTTTTATGCTATGCACGATAATGCGCTCTACTTTGCTTCGGAGCCCAAAGCTATTTTTTGTGCTGGCGTACCCTTACAGGTAGCCGAAGACAACCTGATGGAGTATTTATCGTGCCGGTTTGTAGGTGGCAATCAAAGCATGTTTAAAGGGGTTGAACGGTTACTGCCCGGTCATTTTTTGCGTATAAAGCATAATGGTCACACAGCTATTACCCGCTGGTGGAAGCTGGACGATGAAACAAGAAAGCAGCAGGAATCAGCAAATAGTATCGAATGGTTTAGGGAAACCTTTGACTCATCTATCCGGCTGCGCATGATTAGCGATGTACCGGTAGGCGTATTGCTGAGTGGTGGACTCGATTCGGGCTCTATAGTAGCATCGCTAAAGGCCAATCAATTTTCGGAGGTGGAAACCTTTACTATTGGTTTTAGCAGGCACGAACACGACGAAACGGAGATGGCTCGCATTTTAACCCGCAAGTTTGGGTTCAAATTTAATCCGCTCATTCTGGAGGAAGATAGCCTGCACCAGAATTTTCTTGATGCCACCTGGTTTTGCGACGAACCACTTGTTCACCTAAACGAGCCACACCTGCTTGCCATTTCGCGGCTTGCTCGCGATAAGGTTACAGTATTACTTTCGGGCGAGGGCGCCGACGAAATGCTGGGTGGATATGTGCGGTACAAACCATTGCGCTATGCTTCGCTGTTGCCCAACCTGAGCTTGCCGGTAAAGATGGGCCTGTTGACCACAGACAGGTGGAAAAAACTGATGCGGTATTCCAAGTTGCGCAATGCCTCGGACCAGATACTGTATAATGCCTCAAACATTTTTCCTGATGAAGTGAAAACAGTGTATGGAATTGAGCAAAGTGGCTCTTATGCTTACCGCCAGCAAATACTGAGTGAGGCAAAGGCCTTGTACCCCAGCGATCTGCAGAGGCAGGCCTTGTATTTTGATCAGCACTTGTATTTGTGTTCTTTGCTCGATCGCAATGATCGTACTACCATGGGTGCCTCCATCGAATGTCGTGAGCCATTTCTTGATCCAAGGTTGCTTATTGGCGCCGGCAAGTTGCCAACCGATATGTTGTTGCGTGGCAAAAAGGGAAAATATATTCTGCTGGAATCTATGCGTAAGAGACTCCCCGAAGAAACCCTCAATTTCAGAAAGATTGGTTTCAGTGTTCCCTGGGGGCAATACTTAAGGGAGAATGAACTATTTAAAGAAGAACTCGATAGTATGCAGCGTAGTAAAATGTTTGTTATGAAATACCTCGAACATATAAATCCCGGCGAACTGGTGGCCCAGTTTCAACGGGGCAACAACGCTATGCTGCCTTTTTTGCTGCCACTCATGTCGTTGTACATCTGGTATAAGTATTATCCAAAAAAGCTGCAGGAAAATAATTACCGCATGTATCATCCTACTGCCGATGTGGCCTAGAAGGAAGAAATTTGCTAAAAAGAAATAATTGATTAGAGGCAGATGCAAATACAGAAGATCATAGAGAAGTTGATGCTTCCTGCAGGCGACGTGCTCAATCGTTCGTCTTTTGTTGCCTCGCTCAAAAAAGCCCGAACTATTGCTTTTTTAGACAACGAGGGTATCGAGTTGGTAAGCAAGCAAAAATTGCATCATCTGTTAAGTCATGCTACGCAGCACGCCCCGTGGTACCGGCAGTTTGGAACCGGCAATTTTTCTTTGGAAGACGCGGCATTATGGCTTGGTACCTTTCCGCAGCTGGATAAAGCTACTCTGCGGGCAAAAGCTTCTGAAATGCTTACCATGCCGAAGGATAAGCTCATTAAATGCGCGTCATCCGGCTCAAGCGGCTTCCAGAGCATTACCTGGATGGATAAAGGCCAGCAATCGGTAACGCGTGCTGTGCAAACCTTGTGGTGGGAATGGGCAGGTTATAAACTTGGCGACCCGATATTGCAAACCGGCATCAACCCCAAACGAACATTTGAAAAGCGGCTAAAAGACAGGGTGCTCAATACATTTTATATGCATGCTTTTTCGCATACTCGTGAAGAGGTGATTAAGGGATTGCTATGGGCGCAAAAGCAGAAAGATCCTGTATTGGGTGGCTACGCATCGTCTTTATATGTAATAGCTACAATAGCCAAAGAGGCCGGTGTACAGGTAAATTTTAAAACGGCCATATCATGGGGCGACAAGCTCTTTGATCATTACAGAAAGGCAGTGCTGGATGTATTTGGGTGCAAAACATTTGAATCGTATGGCTCGGCGGAAGGTTTTATGATGGCGGCACAATACGACTTGGATTATTTGTACCAAATGTTGCCATATGTGTACCTGGAAATATTAGATGATGCTGGTAATCCGGTGCCCGATGGGCAAATGGGGCACGTAGTAGTTACCAACCTCGACAGCTATGCCATGCCTATGATTCGATATAGAATTGGCGACCTGGCTATTAAGCTTCCTAAAGCAGCCTACCCTGTACACAGGACATTACAACTGCCGCTACTGCAAAAGGTGGTGGGGCGCGATACCGACCTGGTAAAAACCCGCTCGGGCAAGTATATGGTGGTGCATTCGTTTACGGGAATATTCGAGCATCTGCCACAAATAAGCCAGTTTTGTGTCGTGCAGCAGCATTTGGATGCCATAGATATCTTGTATATACCGGGTGAGGGTTTTAACCGCGGTATACTGGATCATGTGCAGAAGAAAATTCATGAGTTTCTGGGTGAGCCGCTGTCCATCAGGTTCGAGCAGGTACAAGAAATGGCACCCACCAAATCGGGGAAACCGCAACTGATTGTTTCAAGTCTTAAACATTAATCATTGAATAGCCGCCCGCTTAAAATTGTGTATTTCTACCAGTATTTTGGCACGGCCAAAGGTGGTTGGAGTACGCGGGTATACGAAATGACCCGTCGCTGGGTACAGCAGGGGCATGAAGTAACCGTGGTAACCACACCCTACGATAAAAGTGATATACCCAAGGGCAAAGGGTTGTCCTACACCGTTTATATTGAAGGCGTAAGGGTAATTGTGCTCAATTTTCCACAATCAAATAAAAACCCAATCCTGAAGCGTATGTTGGGTTTTGCCCAATACATTACTCTGGCTGTTTATGATGCGCTTCGGCTGGATTATGATGTGGCAATCTGCTCCAGTGGCCCTATTACGGTAGGGTATATGGGCATAGCGGCCCGTAAGTTGCGGGGAAAAAAATTTGTATTTGAAGTGCGCGATCTTTGGCCTGCAGGTGCTATACAACTGGGTATCTTAAAACGCAAGCCTATGATAAAATGGGCGTGGTGGTTCGAAAAACGGTGCTACCAAAATGCCAACCTTATAGTAGCCGCATCGGAGGGTATGAAGCAGGATATACAGCGCAGGCATGGTTTGCAAAACATAATAGTAGTGCCAAACGCCAGCGACAACGATGTGTTTGGCAACCCATACTTGCCCGCACTGCCCGAGGCCTTGAAAGGCAAGCAAATGATCATGTACACAGGCTCGCTTGGGCGTATAGACCATTGCATGGAAATAATGGAGGCAGCGCGGATTATTGACAGAGATAAGTACCCACAGGCTGCTGTGGTCATTATAGGCGATGGCATAGACCGAAAAGAAATGGAGGCCTACAAGGCTGAGCATAAACTTGATCATGTCCATTTTTTAGGGCAAATGCCCAAAGTGCAGGTGGCAGGCTGGCTTAAGCTGGCTTTGGCTTCCTTGCTTACTATACGCGATATACCCATGCTGCACACTGCTTCGCCCAACAAAATTTTTGATTCGTTTGCAGCTTCGGTAGCTATTATTCAAACCACACAGGGCTGGATAAAGGAATTGGTTGAGCAGGAAAACTGCGGACTAAATGTGGTGCCCGAAAATCCAGCTCTACTGGCAAATGCAATTGAAACATACCTGGCCAACCCCCAACTGGCAAGGGAGCATGGCGCCAACGGTAAGCGCCTTGCTGAAACTATTTTCAGCCGCGACCACTGTGCTGCCACCATGATTGCGGCAATTGAAAAACTAGTTGAATATTCATAGCACAACTTATTTGTTATGGGCAAGCCAACCATTTTGCAATTTGGTATAAAGGACGTGGCCTTTGGTGAAGGGGTAAAAGTAATAGAGCCTGTAAACCTGTACGGCTGTACCATTGGCGACCACTGCTTCGTAGGCCCATTTACCGAAATACAGAAAGGTGCCGTAATTGGTAATAATTGCAAAGTGCAAAGCCACAGTTTTATTTGCGAAATGGTAACAATAGGTGACCATTGCTTCATAGGCCATGGGGTGTTTTTTACCAACGATACATTTGCCCATGGTGGCCCGGCGGGTGGCGATACTACCAAATGGAAATCCACCCGCATAGGCAATCGTGTAAGCATAGGCAGCAATGCCACCATACTACCGGTAAGCATTTGCGATGATGTAGTTATTGGCGCAGGGTCAGTAGTAACAAAGGATATAATCCAACCCGGTGTGTATGTCGGCAATCCTGCCCGTTTTTTGCGGTCGTTACACTACAAATAGTTATGGCAACAGCACTCATTACAGGTGGAACAGGTTTTTTGGGCCGGCATATTGTGGAAGTACTTGCCAGTGCGGGCTGGCTATGCGATACGCTGGGCACCACCACCGCCAACCAGTTGGTTTGCAATTTGGCAAATACTGTTCCTGCAATACAACATGCTTACGAACTGGTAGTTCATGCTGCCGGCAAAGCACATTCCGTTCCTAAAACCGAAGCAGAAGGCAGGGACTTTTTTGCCGTAAACCTGAATGGAACTAAAAATTTGTGTGACGGCCTGGAAAAGGCCGGCGCTTTGCCAAAGGCTCTGGTTTTTATAAGTACAGTGGCCGTGTATGGGTGCGAAAGCGGCAAAAATATTGCAGAAACGCACCCTTTGCAAGGAAATACGCCCTACGCCCTAAGCAAAATAGAAGCTGAGCAGTTTTTGCAACAATGGTGTGCAAGCCAAGGTATTCGCCTAACTATTTTAAGGCTACCCCTTGTAGCCGGATACAAACCACCGGGCAACCTGGGCACTATGGTGCAGGGTATTACAAATGGCCGCTATTTCAATATTGGCGGGGGCCTTGCCCGCAAAAGCATGGTGATGGCTGCTGATGTAGGCAAAGCCATCTTGCAGGCATGGCAAATAGGTGGCATTTACAACCTTACCGATGGCGTGCATCCCAGCTTTGCAGCCTTAGCAACCACTATAGCACGGCAACTGGGTAAAGGCGCACCGCGAAACCTGCCCGCCAGGTTGGCCATCCTGCTTGCCAAGGCAGGCGATTTAGTTGGCGAAAAGGCCCCTATTAACACCAGTCGGTTGCAAAAAATACTTGCTACCCTTACTTTTGACGACCGCCGTGCCCGCAGCGCCTTTGGATGGAATCCGCAGCCTGTAACGGACAACCTGCGGGTTTAACTGCATTATGATATTCCTGCTTGTATTACTGGGGCTTTTTGTAGCTGAGCTTGCTTATTTCCGTATTGCCGATCGTTTTAATATTATTGATAAGCCAAACGAGCGCAGCAGCCACTCGCAAATAACCCTGCGGGGCGGTGGTATAGTATATCCGATTAGTGTGCTGGTGTTTTTTATTGCTTTCGGCAAGCAATACCCCTGGTTTGTGCTGGGTTTGGCTATGGTAGCGGTGGTAAGTTTTGCCGACGATGTGCGCGAACAGCCTACCTGGTTGCGCTTTCTGGTGCACATCATGGCAGTAATGCTCATGTTTTGGCAAACCGGCGTGTTGTCTTTTGCCTGGTACCTGGTAGTGCTGGCTTTGCTTGTTGTTATTGCAGGCATGAATGCCTACAACTTCATGGATGGTATCAATGGCATTACTGCATTGTATTCTTTTACCATACTAGGCGCCCTTTACCTGCTCAATCGGCAAACGGCACTTTTTGACGATAATCTGCTGGCCTGCCTGGCCATTGCCAACGGGGTGTTTAGCTGGTTCAACTGCCGGCGCAAGCCCCGTGCTTTTGCCGGCGATGTGGGCAGTGTAAGTATGGCTTACTCCCTGTTTTTCCTTACGGCATGGAGTGTATTCCATACCGGCAACCCCGTGTTTTTGCTGTTTTTTACTTTGTACGGTATCGACACGTTCAACACGATCATTGAGCGCATTAGGCTTGGCGAAAACATTTTTCAGGCCCACCGCCGGCATTTATTTCAGTACCTGGCCAACGAATTGAGGGTTCCGCATTTGTGGGTAAGTGCCCTGTACATGGGGTTGCAGGCACTCATTAGTTTGTACGTGCTATGGATTTGGCAGATGGAACCAGCCACCCAATGGTTGATGGCTGCTTTGTTGATTGTTCCGCTTGAACTGATTTACCTATTGCTGAAGTACCGGATTTTACCCCGGTATGTGGCCTGGCGTAGTTAGCAAATGCACCTTCTGTTAGGGTGCTATTTGCACTACTATGGCACCACGGTTGTTCTGCCCTCTTTCTATCCTTATTTCCTGTTCATGCCTTTTTGGACTGTGGTACATGCGCTGCATTATTTCGTTCACCTCTTCGTTTACCTGTTGCTCCATTTCGCGCAGCAGCTTTTCTGCATTTTTACCCATACGGTTCACTTCTTCCATGGCCCTGGCTACATCCTGGGCGGTGGTTATTTTGATGGTAATAGCGCCCTCGGCGTTTCCTTCGGCGTTCAGTTTCATTAAAGCTGCAAGCTCTTCACCTGCCATCATAGAAATTTGAGAAGGCAGCTGCGCCTGTTTGTTGGTATTGAAAGTGTGGGTAAACTGTTGCCCTTTCCTGCGGGGCGATGAGGCTTGCTTATTAGCGGTGCCAACGGGCTCTTCTGTTTGCTGTACTGTAGGTTTTTCGTTTCTTGAGGCTTTTTGCCTGCCTGGTGCCAATGCCTGAGTGCCGCTCATTAATCTCAATTCCACAGGTTGTAATGCTGCTGCTTGTTTTACAAGCTTGGCCAGTGCTGCCAAAAGGTCATCCTGGTTATACAAACCTGCTTGGTAAAGCTCTTTGGCTAATAGCTGTTGCATGCGCATTTGCACTGTGTCTATAAAACGTGCCTGGGCCTTTCGTTGCCGGGCTTCCACAGTTGCCATCAGCCTTTTTTCTTCCTCCATTTGCTTGCACAAGGTTTCGGTTTCTTTCAAAATAGCAGCCTTGAGCATTGGCCAGTTTTCAGGCTCTTTCCATTGCCATTCTTTCAGGGATAGCCCTTCCACTTTTCTTTCCAGTTGTTGCATCAATTCAGGTGCTTCCTGGAAACCGAATTTGCCCGTTTCGGAAAAGGCTGGGATCTGTTCATTATTCCAATTGTAAGCAAATGGAACCTGCTCAAAAGAAGGATGACCCGGTGCAAATGACAAGTAGGGTTGCGGTACCGGGGCCAACGTAGGGGCTTTAATACCCGCGAGGAACAGTGGCGGTAATTGGCGGGTGGCCAGTGCCGTGGTAAGGCTAAGCCGGTGAGTTTGTTGTTGCCTGTAATATTCTTCTTTGGCCTGTTGCTGCAGGTTCTCTGCTAATTGTGCTTTGCTTTCTGCCATAGAAGCGCCAAACTCCTGCATAGCATGCCAAAAACTGTTTTGCCCTACTGCCAAAGTACCCTCGTTGCCAGACGACAGGATGTTGTTGTTTGGTACTTCCACCTTCTGTGGGGGCCTCGGTACTACCACCGTAAAAGCCAGCGCCAGCAGGGTTACAAGCCCAAGCAGGCCCAGCTGCTGGCGGTAATTAAATGCATTGCGTTCGGGGCTTACCATGCGCTTCACCCGGCTCAGCAGTTGAAATTTTCCCTGCGCATTGGCCCCAAGCGCCAGCAGGCTTTGGGTGCGGTTTTGCTCAATAGCAAGCAGGGCATGAGCATAATCCTTTGGGCAATAGCGAAACTGCAGCACCCAATCGTCGCAGCTGTTTTCGCGTTCCTGGCGTGCATGATGCAGCAGCAAGCGCATAAAGGGGTTGAAAAAGAGCAGGATTTCGGCCGTGTGCAGCAGCAGGTTTACCAGGTAGTCGTAGTGCTTTATATGAGCCAGCTCGTGCAATAGCACAGCCTCCATTTGGCTGGGGGTAAGCTGGTTAATGCTTGCCAGTGGCACCAGTATCAGTGGTTTCCAAAACCCCATGGTGAGCGGGCTGCTAATCAGTTGGCTTACGTACAAGGCTACCGGCCTTTTGATGCCTATATAGTGGGCATATTGCTGCACAAAAAGCTTAAGGTTCACAGGCGCTTTTTGCAGTCCACAAGTACGGTATGTTTTTACCTGACGAAGCCCATTTACCATGCGAACAGCCAAAACCAGCACCACCGCCAGGTAGGCGCTGCTCAGGTAAGGAGCCAGGCTTTTGAGTAAGCCAGTGGCTGAGTGGTAATAGAGCATGGCTGTTGTTGCCAAATGGCCTTCGGAGGGGATAACGGTAACCGGTACTGTGTAAACAGGCTGGGCTTGGTTATAAAAAGCATGTAGGAAATAGGCAAACGTAGCCCCAAACCAAACAAGGCCTGCTATGGATACCCCTGTAGCTACAACATAGCGCTGCCTGCTGGTGCGGGCAATAAGGTGGGCAATAAGGCGGTACACAAGCCACAAAAGCGATACCTGCCAAATACTGTGACCTATGGTGTAGCCCAGCGCATGCAAAAAAGCCGATTGGGTAAGCGATTGCATCATAAACAAAGGTTGCGTTAGCCGGTTATTATTTTAAGCTATCGAGTAGCTTCTGTATTTCTTCTATTTCTGTTTTGCTAGGCTTTTGGTTGCCCAATGCCTGCATCACCAGTTGCGATGCCGAACCGTCGAACAGCGTGTCGAGCATTTTGCCTACCAGGTGTTGCTGCGTTTTTTCTTTACTTACTGTAGCTTCATAAATATGGGTCTTGTTGCTGTCGTTGCGGCGTACCATGCCCTTTTCGTACATGATTTGAAGCAGCTTAAGCGTGGTGGTGTACCCCGCACCTTTGGTGGCGCTTAGGGTTTCATGCACTTCCCGCACGGTGGCTTTGCCTTTGTGCCACAATACCTGCAATATTTCCAGTTCGCTTTCAGTAGGTTTTCCGGTTGTATTTTTCGCCATACGGGTACGGTCAATTTTAAAGTGATGAAATTAAAAACAAGTGTACGATGGTTTTCGTAAACAAATGGTTAAAGGGTTGCAAAGGCTTATGAGCGGAACTTTTTAGTTCTAAAGAAAGCACAACCGGCGGCTATGCAATTGATGCAACCGCAGCTAAACAGTTTTGCTTTTTGTGCTTCGTTTACGGTTGAAAAACCAATAAATGGGCAGCCCGGCCAAGGTAAGCGCCACACCCAGCAGCGAGGTAAGTATGGGTAAATTGCCTGCCCGATATGCCATTATCTCGTACACCAGCGTATTTACCACGTAATACAACGCAAATGCCAGAAAAGCTATTAGAGTATATGGGTAACCCCACATTTTGTAGGGCCGCGGGTGGTGTGGCATGGTTATACGCAGCCTGATCATGCCAATGGCGCAAATGATAATAAACACCCAGGTGCTGAAAGTAAACATGTCGGCAAGCATATCGAAGCTGCCCGAAAGGATAAACATACTAATCCAAACGGCATGCCACAAAAGCGCATTGGCGGGGGTGCCACTGCCGGGCCTGAGCCTGCCCGGTGCTGCAAAAAACAATCCATCGGCGGCCATGGTTTCTGTTACCCGTGCGGTACTCATCAGGTTGCCGTTTACCGAGCCAAATGTACTTAGTACAATTAGGGCAGCAATAAAACCACCTGCCGAAGCGCCCATCATGGCCGATGCAGCATCGCTAGCTACCAGGGACGACTGTGCCATTACGGCTATTGGCAAAGCACTGGCATAGGCAACATTTACAGCCACATAAATGATTATAATACTGGGTACTGCCAACATAATGCTCTTAGGCAGTATTTTCTGCGGATTGCGCACATCGCCGGCCATGTACATGATGCATTGCCAGCCATCGTAGGCCATAAAAGCACCCGTAAGCGCTACCATACCGGCAGTAAGCGCAGCCCACCCCATGGGTCTTTGCGGAGTTGTGCTCAGCAGGTTTTCCACGCTGCTATTGCCCGAAAAGAAAATACCAAAAACCAGCAGCCCAATGGCTGACACTTTCAGTATGGCAGTAACCAATTGCAGCCTGCCACCGGCTTTCAGGCTCATGGCATTTACCCATGCCAGTAGCAATACAATAACTATGGCAAACATTTTTTCGCCCAGGCGCTGCAGCAAATAGAAGGTGCCCAAAAAAGGTATATGCACGTGTACCGATTGCTGCAGGCTTTCGCTTACCTGCGGAAAGGTGATGAAGTAACCGGCATAACGAGCGCATATAAACGCAATAGCCGCCACGGCAGAGGTGTTTATTACTGCAAATGCCGACCAGCCAAATAAGAATGCCATGCCATCGCCAAACATTTTTTGCAGGTACACATAAAAGCCTCCGGCTTTTGGAAACATAGCGCCGGCTTCGGCAAACAGCAAGGCTCCAAACAATGTGAGCACACCGGCTGCCATCCATACCGCAATAAGCATAGGCGCAGAGCCAAGCAGTGCGGCCATGGATGCAGGTTTCATAAATATGCCCGAGCCTATTACACTGCCTACCGTAACCGATATGGCCGTATGCAATCCAATTTTGGGAGGAGCGCTCGCTTGCGGCTGGTTCATGCGTTCATAAATGCGGCAATGAGCCGGTGAAAATGATGGGTGCCTTTTTCGTGCCTTACCGAGTATCGTCCTTGCTGGTAAAAGCGGCTTCTGATGCCCGCTTGCACCTTTTCCACTACTTCTTCATCTTCCAGTTCGGTGGCATCCACATCACCACCCGCGCCTTGACGTAGGCGTGCAGCATCGCCCACAAAGGCATGAAAGCTCACTTTGGTAAGCTCGGGACCCTGTGGTTGCACCACATTCAGGCTCAAGCCCCAGGGGTAAAAGTTAAACATCAGGTTGGGGAACACAAAGTAGTAGTAGGCAGCCACCTTTTTGCCAAAATCGGGCGAGCCCAGTGGCAGGTCAAAACAATCTTCGCCGTCTTTGGCAATGCCCAGTTGAAGCGAGCTGTATTCATATAATTCGGTGGTATAGCTTCCAAAATCGAGCGCCTGGTTGAGGGCCGGGTGTACAAAAGGAATATGAAAACCTTCCAGGTAATTTTCGCAATAAAGGGCCCAATGCGCTTTTACATGATAGTCTTTAGAAAGGTTTGGCCGGTAGGTAAATGTTTCAAACGGCAGCCAGTTTAGCCTGCGCATTATTTCACCAAAAAACGCCTCAAATGGCAGGGAGCCTGCCAGCCTTGTGAACAGGCTTCCGGCAAAAGGCATCACCGGCAGGCTGGCCAGGTTGTCGGTTTCTTTTGGGAAATCCTTTACTTCCAGAAACTCGGGCATGGACCTGAAGCGGCCATCGAGTGAAAACATACGGCCATGATACGGGCAGCGCAAATGGGCCTGTGTGCATGTCTCTTTTACCACCAGCGCACCCCTGTGCGTACATACATTGCTCAGGCAGTGCATGGTACCATCGTCCGATGTTGTAATAACAAGCGGCTCGTTGAGCATGCCAGGCAGCAGTGTGGTGGGGTGGCAACGGCGTGGTTGGCCCGACAAGGCGGTACAGGTAAGCCATTGCCAGGTATTGGCGAATATCCGTTCCTTGCTGGCCTCGTAAGCCGCAGCCTGCAGATAATAATCCTTGTGCAGGGTGCTTGCTATGGAAATGTCCGGATCGACCAGCCAGGTTCTCATACCAATGTTGCGGGATTTTACTTTACCCACTTTGCTAATATAGCACCGCAATATTTGCAAACGGCTATTTTCTAAACAAAGCGGAGACCCAGGTAGCGAGAACCAGCAAAATGATATAGGTGACGAAAAATGCTACACCAATGGCCGGGCTGGTAAACATGGTGGCCAGCGCGGCAAGCCCAAGCATGGCAAGCACGGCAGCCACAATACTCTGCCGGGTTGAGAAGCAGCGGCGCAGCGGGAATTCGATTTTGGAAACAACAAATGAAAGCGAGCCGGCAGCCAGGGCAGCCATTACGAAGGTGCCTGCCAGCGCATGATCTGGCATGAAAAAATAAAATAATGCGAAAACCGTGCCTGCAGTAAGTGCTGCTGCTGTGGCAATGCTACCGTACTTTTCGTTATCAGTAAGGGCATATTTACCCTCGCGGTGAAATAGCAGGAAAAAATTTGCTACTGGTTCAATAATCCAGCTCAGGATTACAAATGCCAGGTATAATACAGCCACCAGGGCCAGTGTGTAGCTCCAGGGTGGGTCCAGCTTTTGCCCTGCCACCAGCGCCAGCCTGAAGCACACGTACAGGCCAATGGTCATGCCTACCCGGGCTCCTCTTCCTTTGCCCGAAAGCCACGCACCGTATTGAAGAAACCACCGGTAGGGGGGTATCCTGCTTTTGAGGGCTTCTTTCAGCCCATCGCGGGCGGTGGTATTGGCAGGGTTTATGCGTAGCGCTTCGCGAAAATGGTGCGATGCCTGCTTGTGTTGCCCTTTTTCAAGGTAATTCCATCCTACTGTTACATGGGTAAAATCGTTGTCGGGGTCGGCGGCCAGGCTATCGCGCATGGTATCTATGGCCTCTTCCACGCGGTTCAGGCGGTTAAGCGCCCGGCTGCGCACGTTGAGGCAGCCCACATCTTCGGCATAAATGGCCAGGCCCTGGTTGGCCTTTTCCAGGGCTTCGGCAAAGCGCCGCTGATTGATGAGGATATAGGCATACAGTGCGTAATAAGGTGGGCTGAAGGGATTCAGCGCCAGTGCGTGTTCCAGAGCCTCTACGGCTTCGGCAAAGGCATCGCGCTTAAAATGAGCAAAAGCCTGCAGGTACAGGTAGTAGTCGTTTTCCGGGTCTAAGGCAAGAGCCTCTCGAATAAGCCGCAGGCCTTCTTCGTTTTGGTCGGTATCTATTTTGGCCCTGGCCAGCAGGCCCAGTGCTTCATCGTTTTGAGGGTCGGCAGCCAGTGCATTTCCTAGCTGGCTTTCCGCATCGCGGTAGCGCCCCTGGTCTAGCAGTATACGGGCTTTTTGTATATGGGTATGGCTGTGATGCATAGTGGTGCAATAGATAAATTGGGTACAGCTTACAAGGTGCCTGGCTTTATAGCTGTTTCATATATTCCAGCACTTCGGTGTACTGTCCGCTTTCGTTTGCGTACAAGGCATAGTTGCGGGCAGTGGCAAACCATTCTTTCGTGCTGGGGTGCATGTGTTTTGTGGCTTTCAACAGGTCCTTTGTTTCCAGCGGGGCCAGCTTGCCACCGCGGATGGACTCGTCCAGCTTTTCTTCCACAGCACGGTCTACCAGTGCTTGCAGGTCGGCACCGCTATAGTGGCGGGTTTGTGCAGCTACTTTGGCATAATCAATATCGCCGGCGGGTTTGCCTTTCAGGTGGGTGCGCAATATTTCGGCACGCCCCTTTTCATCGGGCGGCGGCACAAATATTACCCTGTCGAACCTACCCGGCCGCCTGAAAGCGCTATCCACATTCCAGGGGGTATTGGTAGCGGCCAGTACCAGCACTCCCTCATTGTTGGTGCTTACGCCGTCCATTTCGGCCAAAAACTGGTTGATGGTATGGCGCATGGCGCTTTGCTTAAGGTCGGCACGGCTGGCGCCCAAAGCATCTACTTCGTCTATAAAAAGTACGCAGGGTTGGTGGCTGCGGGCGGTTTCAAATACCTGGTGCAGGTTCTTTTCGCTGTTGCCTACCCACATATCCAGTATATCGTGCAAACCAATGGCTATAAACTTTGATTGTATTTCGCCGGCGGTGGCCCGTGCAATGTATGTTTTGCCACCGCCGGGCGGGCCGTACAGCATAATACCTCCGCCTGTCTTTTTGCCATAGGCTTTATATATTTCGGGGTGCTGAAGCGGATGGATGATTTTTTTGGAGATTTCGTCTTTCACTTTTTCCATACCTCCTACATCGGCAAAGCCGATGGTAGGTTTTTCCAAAAACAGGTTGTCGTCCATATCGTCAAAGCCCATTTCGTCCAGGTGGGCGCCAGCCAAGGGCGCCCTGAATAGTTTGTCAAGCTCGGCATCGGCCATATTCGGGCTAAGCGCTACCAGTTGCTGGTACAGCGCTGCAGCTTTTTCCAGGTTGTTTTCTTTTACCAGCGATTTTATAAAGAGAACCGTGGCATCATCAGGCAGGCTACCTTCAAATGACTCAAACACCACCATGGCAGCCGAATAGTTGCCAAGCTGAAAATAACAGGCGGCCAGGCCAAGCTGTGCTTTTTGGTGGCCATAGCTTTTGCGTAGAACTTCTTTGTATTGCGTGGCAGCTTCATCGTAACGGCCCTCTGCCCGCAGCAGGTCGGCCAGGCTCAAGCGCAGCGGTAAATTGTCGGGCGAAAGGGCGAGCGCTTCTTTAAGTGCATCTATCATGGTGGTAGCCGCCCTGTATTGGCGGGGCCGGCAAAGTAAATGTGCGTTTTAGAAAATCGTGGTATGGGATACACTTATTCTTTGGTAAAAAAAAAACGGAAAGGCGTTTTTGGCAAAACGATTAGAAGATCACCTTCCTGTGTTCAATGGTGAGCACGCCTTTTTCTTCCATATGCTTCATGGTGCGGATTACCGTTTCTACCCGCAGCCCGGTCATGTCGGCAATTTCCTGGCGCGTTAGTTCTACTTGCAGTTGTTGGTTATCGGGGCAGCCGCAGTGTTTTTTGTATTGTTTCAGCAGGCTTAGTATGCGGTGCTCGGGCCCATAGCTCGTAAGGTCCTTCATGTTTTGGGCCTTGGCCAATAGCCGTTTGGCCAGCAGGCTGGTAAAGGCAATATGGACATCGGGATTTTCTTTAATCATTTGCACAAACTTATCCCGCGTCATACGTATTAGCACCGTAGGCTCCAACGCTACTGCGCTGGCAGGGTATTGCTCGGCAGCAATAAGCGGCGGCTCGCCAAAACTGTTACCGGCCTCAAAAAAGCCCTGGATGAATTCGCGGCCTTCATTGTTTACATTGTACATTTTAACGCGGCCGCTTTCAATAATATAAAAGAACTGCGCCTTCTGCCCTTCGCGAAAAATGAGCTCCTGTTTGCTCACTTTTTTATAGGAAGCACCGTAGGTTATCAGCAGGTCTGCAAAAGATGCATCCAGTTTGCCGGATGTGGTGTCGCTTACAAAAAACATAATTCATTTCTTGTTTAGACAGCCCGCAGCCCTGTTAAGTATTTTATGGATTTTAGGGAAATGCAATGAGCCGCCGGGCAGCAAGCAAACAAGCAACTGCAAATTAACAAAAAGGCGCCAGGTTTTCCTTTTTCCGCATCTAGCGTTTCCAAGCTTATGATTTCTGAATAGCATTTGCAGAAAGCCGGCCCCTTATTACCTTTTGCAATAGGCATTGCCAAAGGTCTCGTATTCAGCACGAAATCAAGTGATTTTTCAAAAAGGTACGACAGCAGAATCACAGGCATTAAGCAACTGTGCCACATGCAATTGCGGTTGCTGAGGCATTATGATTGCAGTCATAAGTGAACTGTTCGCAGCCATGGAAATTTGCAGTGTCAATCAAAAAAATATTTCGAGTATGAAAAATGTATTCATCGGGTTGTTTCTCGGTTCTGCTTTATTTTTATCGGTAGCCTGCGGCGGTGGCTCGGGCGAAAAGAAAGAAAGTGGCTCAAAGGAGCCCCCAAAGAGTATGGTAGGCGATGCGGCAACCTATGACCCTAAGCGTGGCGAAGGCAAGTTTAATGAAAGCAATGTAACGTTGGGTGAATTGGATGCGGCTATGGCTACCAAGGGCGAAGCAATTTCCAGCACCAAATGTTTTTCGTGCCATAAACTTACCAATGAAAAGCTTGTGGGCCCAGGTTGGAAAGGTGTGACAGAACGCAGAACTCCTCATTGGATCATGAATTTCATTACCAATCCCGACCCAATGATTGACAAGGATCCTGAGGTACAGGCCCAACTGGAACTGTGCCTGGTACGCATGCCCAATCAAAATCTGGCAGACCAAGACGCCCGTCAGATTGTGGAATTCATGCGCAAGAACGATGTTGCAAAATAGCATTCAATTCAACCATAAAATGTCCTCAATATGAAGAAATCAACAATGAGCGGGCTTGCCCTGGCAGTAGTTTTTGCGGCCATCAGTTTGCAGGCATGTAAACCCAAAGGCGCCGGCAGTGCCATAAGCGGCGATGCTGCAGCTAAATCGTATGTGCCCCCTGGAAAGCTAGATGAATTTTACAATTTTGTTTCAGGCGGTTTTAGTGGCCAAATGAGCGTATATGGTCTTCCAAGCGGTCGCCTGTTAAGGGTAGTGCCCGTTTTTTCCGTTGACCCCGAAAAGGGCTATGGCTACAGCGAAGAAACCAAGCCAATGCTGAACACGTCGCACGGTTTTGTGCCCTGGGACGACTTGCACCACACAGAGCTGTCGCAAACCAACGGCGAGATCAATGGCAAATGGGTGTTTGCCAACGCCAACAATACACCACGCCTGGCGCGAATAGACCTGAAAACTTTTCGGACTGCAGAAATTATTGAACTGCCCAACAGTGGCGGAAACCATAGTTCTCCGTTTGGTACCGAAAACAGCGAGTACATAGTAGCCGGAACGCGTTTTAGCGTTCCGCCAGATGATGCCAACGGAGATGTTCCAATTAATACGTACAAAAAGAACTTTAAAGGTCATATCAGTTTTGTAAGCGTTAACCCCGATAATGGCCAAATGAACATTGCCTTTCAGCTAAAAACGCCCGGGGTAAACTACGACTTGGCCCGCTGCGGCAGAGCCAAATCGCATGGCTGGTTTTTCTTTAGCTGCTACAATACCGAGCAGGCTAATACCTTGCTTGAGGTAAATGCATCGCAAAAAGACAAAGACTTTATTCTTGCCGTAAACTGGAAGAAGGCCGAAGAATACCTGAAGGCCGGCAAGGGTAAAAAGGTAAATGTGAAGTATGCCCACAACAAGTGGAACGAAGAAACACATACCGCTACCTCGGAAATAAAAACCGAGGTAACAGTGCTGGATGTTGCCGAACTGAAAGATATATGCTATTTCATACCATGCCCCAAGTCGCCCCATGGTTGCGATGTTGACCCCACTGGTGAGTACATTGTAGGTAGCGGCAAACTGGCAGCGCTCATCCCGGTGTTCAGTTTCGACAAAATTCAGAAAGCTATTGCCGACAAGGCTTATGACGGTGATTTTGAAGGCATACCTGTTATTAAGTATGATGCTGCGTTGTATGGAGAAGTGCAGAAACCTGGCCTGGGCCCTTTGCATACCGAGTTTGATGGCAAAGGCAATGCCTATACTTCCTTCTTTGTATCCAGCGAAGTAGTGAAGTGGAACATTAAAGACCTGAAGGTTGTAGACCGTGTTCCTACGTACTACTCAGTAGGTCACCTGTGTATACCTGGCGGCAATACGCGCAAGCCAAGCCCCAAGTACCTGATTGCTTACAACAAAATTACCAAAGACCGCTATCTGCCCACTGGCCCCGAGCTGGCTCAAAGTGCCCAGTTGTATGATATTAGTGGCGATAAAATGCAAATGATTCTTGATTTTCCCACCATTGGCGAACCGCACTATGCACAGGCAGCTCCGGCCGATATTATCAGAAACAATGGACAATTGAAGATTTATAAGATTGGCGACAACAAACACCCGTACGTTGCAAAAGGCGAAGCTGAATCAAAAGTGGTAAGGCAGGGCAACCAGGTGCATGTGTCTATGACCTCAATCCGTTCGCACTTTGCCCCCGATAACATTGAGGGTATCAGGGTGGGCGATGAAGTGTACTTCCACGTAACCAACCTGGAGCAGGATTGGGATGTGCCCCATGGCTTTGCTATTAAGGGCGCCAAAAATGCCGAATTGCTGATAATGCCCGGTGAAACAACTACCTTAAAGTGGACTCCTGAAAAGCCTGGCATGTATCCTATGTACTGCACCGACTTTTGCAGTGCCTTACACCAGGAAATGCAGGGTTACATACGTGTGTCGCCTGCAGGAAGCAGTGTGCCATTGGCCTTTAGCGTAGGAACAAACCAGCCTAAGCCCGAAGAAGCTGCTACCCAACAAAACAAATAAGCGCCAAAGCACTGGCTATAACATCAAAGGGAACAGGTGCTTGGAAGCTGCCTGTTCCCTTTCTATTTAAATTTTATTGTATGAATACGAATAAGATGCAGAAACTTAGCCGGCTGCTTTGCCTGGTTGGATCTGCAGCCCTAGTGGCATCACTGTTTGTGCCGCTGTGGCGTATAGACCTCGATGCCCCGCAATACCCCGAAGGTCTTGCCTTACAAATTTATCCGCATAAGCTGGGAGGTGATGTGGAAATTATAAATGGCTTGAACCATTATATAGGTATGCGAACCCTTCATGCCGAAGATTTTATTGAGTTTACCGTGTTGCCTTACATCATCATATTTTTTGCTGCATTGGTATTACTTGCTGCCGTGGTGGGAAGGAAGAAATTACTCTATTTCGTATTTGGCTTTTTTGTGTTGTTTGGTGTTGTGGCCATGATTGATTTTTGGCGTTGGGAATATGAATATGGTCACAACCTCGATCCCAACGCGGCTATCATTGTGCCGGGCATGGCCTATCAGCCACCGCTCATTGGATTTAAGCAACTGCTCAATTTTGGCGCTTATTCCATTCCCGACGCGGGAGGGTGGTTGTTTGTTGGATGCGGCCTGCTTTTGCTGGGGGCTGTGATATCAGAATTTCGCAGTGCCAAAAAGTTGGCAAAAGTGCCAATTATGGTACTGGTTTTCTTGTCGGCATCAGCGCTCATGTCCTGTACATCTGGCAAGCCAGAGCCAATTAAACTCCATACCGACAAGTGCGATTTTTGCAAAATGACGATTGCCGATGGCCGCTTTGCTGCTGAACTGATTACTGAAAAAGGGCGGGTGTATAAATTCGACGATGTTTCTTGTATGATTGAGTATGCTGTTGCCAATCCTCAGCACAAAGCCAAGGCGCTATGGGTTACACAATATGATAGGCCTGGCGGCTTTATTCAAGCAGAGCAGGCTGCTTATGTAAAGTCTGAAGAACTAAAGAGCCCCATGCGCGGCAACCTGGCAGCTTTTTCAGATGCCGATGCTGCAAAGCAGTTAGCTGCGCAGTTTGAGCAAGCTGAAATCCTTAGCTGGAAAGCAATTACGGGCAAATGATAAGAGCTATTTTAATTATAGTTATATTTTTGATGGTAAGTTATGGCCTTCAGGCCAGGATCATTGTTGTTGGCCCAAAGGAGGTATATAAGGCCATTAAGCCAGCTCTTGCTTCGTGTGCCAACGGTGATACGCTTGTTGTAAAAGGCGGGTTTTATAAAGAGGGTAATATTGTAATAGACAAAACTATTTTTTTCAAAGGCGAAAACAGGCCGGTAATTGATGGCGACCGCAAATACGAAGTCATTACCATTAAAGCGCCTTATGTTACCATTACAGGCTTCAGGGTGCAGCATTCAGGCTATGCTACCCTCGACGATCCGGGAGGTATCAAAATTCAGAATACCAATTATGTTTCTGTAATTGACAATGTGCTGTACGATAATTTTTTTGGTGTGTATGTGCAATATGGTAAGCATTGTATTATAAAAAATAACACCATTGTAGCTTTTGGCAAAGCCGAGCAGGAGATTGGCAATGGTGTACATGCTTGGAAGAGCGATAGCCTGCAGATTGTAAACAACCACATTAGTGGTCACCGCGATGGTATCTATTTTGAGTTTGTAACCCATTCAGTAATCTGGCGCAATATAGCAGAGAATAATATCAGGTACGGTTTGCACTTCATGTTTTCCAACAACGATAGTTATTTCACCAATACGTTCAGAAACAATGGTGCCGGGGTAGCCGTAATGTTTACCAAGAACGTAACCATGATGAATAACATTTTCCTGGAAAACTGGGGAGACGCTGCTTACGGCTTATTGCTTAAAGAAATTTCGGACAGCCATATTGGCGGAAACCGGTTTGTGCAAAACACTTCGGGTATTTTTATGGAGGGGACCAATCGCATTACGGTAGAAAAAAATGTTTTTGAACGTAATGGCTGGGGAATGAAAATTCAGGCAAGCTGCATGGATAATCGTATTTCAAATAACAATTTCTTGTCGAACACCTTTGATGTTTCTACAAATGGTAGTTTGGTGCTTAATACGTTTGAACTCAATTTTTGGGATAAGTATGAGGGTTACGATTTGAATCGCGATGGGATAGGCGATGTTCCATACAGACCATTGAGCATGTACAGTGTAATTGTAGAAAACAAGCCTGCTTCCATGCTGCTGTTCCGTAGTTTTTTTGTAACTCTTCTCGATAAGTCAGAACGAATTTTTCCAACACTTACCCCCGACAATTTTATTGATCAATCGCCCAGGATGAAGACACTGAAGTTATGATAGAGATTCACGGTGTACAGAAACATTTTGGCAGGCTTCATGTGCTTAACAACATCAACCTGAGTTGTAGCCGTGGAGATTGTATTGCGCTTATTGGGCCCAATGGATGCGGAAAAACCACACTCATCAAATCGGTTTTAAATATGGTGATTCCTGATGAGGGTATTATCCTGTTCAACAATAAGGATATAAAGGGTGACCACCACTACCGAAGCGAAATAGGATATATGCCTCAAATTGGCCGCTATCCGGAGAATATGACCGTGGGGCAGGTATTGGAAACCATCCGGCAGTTGCGGGGTACAGCCACAGCCGTTGATGAGGATTTGTATTATCAATACCGCATACAGAATATTCTGGAAAAGCGCATGGGCACGCTGAGTGGTGGAACACGGCAAAAGGTGAGTGCTATCATCGCATTTATGTATCATCCTGCTGTACTTATTCTGGATGAACCTACCGCTGGGCTTGATCCTCTTGCATCAGAAATTCTTAAGGAGAAAATAATAACCGAAAAAAGGAAAAATAAACTCATTCTGATTACCTCACATCTGCTGAGCGAATTGGATGAAATAGTATCTGAAGTGATTTTTATGCAGGAGGGTTTGGTGAAGTTTCATGAAAAGGTGGAAACGCTGAAAGTGAACACCGGAGAAGGAACAATAGCTAAGGCTATTTCTAAAATACTCAGGGAGCAAGCAGGATGAACCGGATAATAAAATTTGTGCTGATTGATATTATGCGCAATAAAATCATTATTGCGTATGCGGTATTGCTGGCGCTGTTATCGTGGAGTGTATTTAATATGGAAGACAGCAGCAACAAAGGCCTGCTTACACTGCTGAATGTGATATTGCTGGTGGTGCCTCTTGTGTCGGTGCTGTTTTCCACCATTTATATTTACAACAGTTCGGAGTTTATTGAACTTATGCTCAGTCAACCTGTAAAACGCACCCAAATATGGGTAAGCCTGTTTGCCGGTCTGTCTTTAAGCTTCATTGTCGCCTACCTGTTGGCTGCCGGTATTCCGTTGTTGTTGTTTGCAAGGTTTACTCAAGCTATTCTACTGTTGGTTACCGGGTGCATCTTATCGGTCATTTTTGTGGCTATCGCTTTTCTGTCTGCTATTCTTAGTCGCGATAAGGCAAAGGGTATAGGTATAGCTATTCTCATTTGGCTGTATTTTGCCTTATTATTCGATGGGTTGGTTTTATTCCTGTTATTTCAGTTTTCCGATTATCCTATTGAAAAGCCAATGGTATTGCTGTCTGCCACCAGCCCAGTTGATTTGGCACGGATATTGAACCTGTTGCAGATTGATGCCTCCGCAATGATGGGTTATACCGGGGCTATTTTCAAAGATTATTTTGGCACAGGGCCAGGTATGATTGTTTCCTTTACAGTGCTGTGTATGTGGGCCGTATTGCCGTTCTATTTTTCGTTAAGAATATTTAGAAAGAAGGATCTTTAGCTACAATAGAGTTTTCTTCAGCAAGTGCGTTTTGGTTAATGATAGAGGTATAAAGCATGTATCTATGAAGCACGATATAATGGGAAAGGAGGATATTAAGCGGCTTGTGAACGCCTTCTATGACCGTGTAAGGAGTGATGATCTTATTGCTCATTTTTTCAGCGAGGTGATACAGGTGCATTGGGATGCGCATTTGCCTGTGATGTACGCGTTTTGGGAAAACGTGCTTTTCCATCGCGGTACTTACACAGGAAATCCGATGGAAAAGCATCTGCGCATTCATTCCATGTCGGCTGTGGAGCCTAAGCATTTCGAAAGATGGCTTCAGTTGTTTTTTGCCACAGTAGATGAACTGTACGAAGGCGAAAAAGCAGAACTGATTAAGGTAAGAGCCAAAAGTATAGCCGATGTGATGAAGGCCAGAATGACTGCGGGCTGAATGGTGGTGCTTCACCTTCATCGCTGATCCGTAGGAGACTGCTTTATTTGCAGGAATTCTTTCCCGATAGGAGATTGCCTGCTTTATTCCCGATCAATTCTATGTGCAGTGTATTATTTGGATTTAGTGCATTGTATTGAAGGTTCATTGGTGAGAATCCTGCTACAATTTCAAATTTTGATCGAGCATCCACTAGAAGAATAGCTTTGTGTATACAACACAGCAGGGTAGATTGCCGTTGACGGCAAGCCCCACCAGGAAGAATAGAGCAAGTAGGCGTTATGCGTTCAGTATGAAATTTAAACCTCGTGCATTTTTGCGAAATCTCTACTTGTTAGGGTTGCTTTGGTTCAATTATTCAAATACAAGAATATTTTGAAAGATGCCAGGTGCTTCTGCACAAAAAAGGTGCAGCTTTATGCTACACCTTTTTGCACATCTACTCAATCACAAAAAATGAAAAAGCGTTCGGTTATTTAGCCGGGGGCAGAAGTACTTCTCCAATTACATGGATAATACCGTTGCTTGCGGGTATTGAAGCTACGATTTCTTTGCCGTTTACAAAGGTTTTGTCGCCTTGTTTGGTTATTTTTACCTTGCCACCAAATACCATGTCGTATTCCATGCCATCTTGTAACAAAGCACCCTGCAGCACACCCACGTAGGTATGATAGCCAAGTATGTTTTCAAGATCACCTTTCTTCTCAGGCTTGAGCAATCCTTCTACCGTACCGGCCGGTAATTTGTCAAAGGCTGCATTGGTAGGAGCAAACACAGTAAACGGCCCTGCATTGCTGAGCGCATCAACCAGGCCTGCCGCCTTTACGGCAGTTACCAGGGTGGAATGGTCTTTGCTGCCAACGGCAATTTGCACGATATTTGGATTGGAAACATCATCCTGAACGGCTGATTGTCCTGCTTGCTGGGTTGGCTCCGGTTGCTGCGAAGTGCCGGATTCTTGCTGTGTAGCGCTGTTGCATGCCAAAAGCATGGTAGTGGCAAAGGCCACAGAAAGTACTTGTATTTTTTTCATGTTGTCAATCTTTTATATGACAAAACTACTTGAGGTAAAACGGCCTTGTTATGATTGCAATCATAAGTAAAAGCTATACAACGGGTAGTTTCTTCCAGTTTGAAATCAGCATGCTAAATATTCCTGCAATAATCACAATGGCTGCAGCCAGCAACAGTTCGTTTGCCAGCGGTATTACCGTATAGCTAAAGGATGCGATGCCTTGAATACCCAGGACTAATTCGTTTAAGAAAATGCCGGTAGCGGTAATGCCTAAGCCTGCGCGAAAACCGGCAGACTGGTTGGTGAACTTGCCGGTATAGAAATGACAAAGAAGGTAAAGTGATACGATTGCCAGCAGGATAAGGTGCAGATAGGCAATTACAATGGGCCTGAAGCCGAAAGCCAGTTTGCTAATAGCAGGAATCACGCTTGCCAGTTGCAGGGTAAACTTAACGGTGATGCATAATGCTACTGCAATGAATAGAAGTTGTATCAGGCGGTTGCCAACAAGCTTTGTCAAGTTGAGGTGCTTTCGTAAATGAGCAAGTAACATAAGCCAGGCTACGAACTGTGCTACAGAAGCCACTACTACCAGTGCATATATCCATATGGGAAGTTGAAGCCAAAGTATGCTGAGCCCGTAAGCCGGAATGCAACTGTAGGCAAAGAGCCTGTATACCATAATTGGAGGAGGAGGCATACCGGCCATGGCGCCGGTAAGATGAATAAACAGTCCCATGCACGCAAAAAAGAACCATCCGTTGTATTGAAAATGCAGGTACCAGTACACCGATGCCAGGTAGGAATGCTGCGGAATGTGTTTGGTGACCATCATATACACAAGGGCCGCGGTGCCCAGCGTAGAGAGTAAACCAAAAAACAAAGCGGCATGAAACCAATTCTTCTGCACAATGTGCCGGCTTATGTTTAAATCAGCAAATGCCAGGACTGCAAAACCGGCAAAAATAAGGATGCTGATACTGGAGAATGTAATGGACCATGCGCCATACCCCTGCATGGAAAAGGCAACCAACATACCCACCGCGCTTGTTATGTTCAATACCAGTAAGGTGCGATACCTCCCGATTCTGGATGAGGATAGTGATGAAGAAAGGGCATGCGTAATCAGCAGCATTAATACTTGTGTTACCCACCCGGCAAAGGCAAAATGCGAGTGGGCATGTTGCAGGTTTTTCTGGTCCAGGTAAGGAAACTCAAATGCTATTTTGTAGCGCATTAATACCCCCAGCAAGGCTACCAGCAACAAACTTGCTAACGAAAGACGAATCCATTTTGAAACTTTAATTGCCTGCATGTTACTAATCTGATGTTCGGGTTGCAAGGTAATTGGGCTGGGAAGGGTATTATTATGCGCATAATCATAAGGGGCATTGGCTATCTTTCGTTTTTTACCTCAATATTCATATCCGGTTAAGCTGATAGCCCTGATTGTTAAATGTACGAATGAGTATAGGTGGCAGCAATTGGTTCACTACCCGGGAAACTCAGCTTTGACTGTCATATATCTTAAGCAAGGCCTGGCTCACTTTTTGGTGGTACAGTTCGCAGGATTTTCGATTGGTGATTCTAATCATAATTGGTGTGCATGACGTTTCGATATATTTGCCGCCGTGAAAGTGCTGGCAGTATCGGTAATATTATTTGTCTTGGGGTTTCAGGTAGTTTACCCGGTTGTATTTACGGCTTGGTTTTTTGCCAACCAGCAAGCTATTGCCAACCGGTATTGTGTCAACAAAAAGCGCCCCACCATGCACTGCGATGGTAAGTGTTTTCTGGCACAGAAAATTAAGGCTGCCGAAGAAAAGAAACAGCCTGAACAGAGTGGGGTTGCGCGGAATGTTTGGGTTGAAATGCCTCCCTGTGTCCTTCAGCAATCAGATGCTGCAGCACCCGAGTTCGCAGTAGTTAGTGATTATGCGTGGCCTTATTGGAATACTCCATTGCAAAGTGCCTGGAGCCCGAGCGTTTATCGCCCACCGGCATTGGCTAGCTGATATTCATTTTGCCATAACGGCATTTAGCTTCTCTTGTTCCAGTGTATTTATACGGCATACAAGTGTACTTATGTGCATGTTGCAATGCCGCAGTATTAACCTCTTGCATATTCTTTTTATGAAAAGGCTTATTGTTCCGTTCCTAACGCTCTCCGCGTTGTCAATCATACTTATTTCTTGTTCCAAAAGCGAAGTTGAAACAGATCCGGCTGCTGGCCTCACCAAAATAGCTGAAGGCTTTGCAGCCGGTGCGGCTACAAAAGTTGAAGTGTATTCCAACGCAGCCGCCGCTTCAGGATACCAAAAATTCTGGTTCGCCCTGTACGATTCTCTATCGGGTAAAAGAGTGGATGAAGCACAAATAAAGCTTATGCCCATGATGGATATGGGCACCATGAAGCATTCGGCACCCTATGAAAATCCCGCTTCCTTTCAAGCTGTCAATCAACTTTTTGAAGGTGCGGTATTCTTTATTATGAGCAGTGCCGGTGGTTCGTGGACGCTGAGCATAAATATTCGTAACAATGTTACGGGTAAAGAAGGCGCCCTCACCATACCAGTAACAGTGGCAGAACCAAAGGCAAAGAGAATGTTGTCATTTACCTCGGCTATTGACAATACAAGCAAATATTTTATTGCCCTGGTAGAACCGTCCAGGCCAAAAGTAGGGATCAATGATCTGGAGTTTGTTATCGGTAAAAGAAGTACTATGATGAGTTTTCCGGCCGACAGTAGCATGTCTGTTACGTTTGAGCCGGAAATGCCTACCATGAATCATGGGTCGCCCAATAACGTGAATCCGGTGCATGCCGGAATGGGCCATTACAAAGGCAAAGTAAACTTTACGATGACCGGTTTATGGCGCCTGCACCTGCAACTGAAAAGTGGTGATGCTATTGCGCGAAAAGATTCGATTGATATAGAATTTTAATGTAAGGGACGGGTCGTGTAAACCGGCTCTTTCCATTATTACACCTTTATGTACAGAGTAATTACTTTATTGCTGGCAGGGTTTTGTTTTGTCTTTGGACTTAGTGCACAGGATGATAGCGTAAAAACTGTAACGCTTAGCAATGTTACTATTGTAGGGGCTGAAAAGAATATGTCGGCACAGCTTCAGCAGTTTTTCCGGGCCAATGCAGCGGCCACTGTGGAGGAAATTATGTCACGGCTCCCGGAGTTATCGCTGGTACGCAGGGGCAGCTACGGTATGGAGCCCACTATACGCTCGCTAAATGGCGGGCAGATAAACCTGCTCATTGATGGTATGCGCATCCACGGAGCCTGTACCGACAAAATGGACCCTGCTACTATTTATGTGGAGCCGGTAAACCTCGAGAATATTCAGTTGACTACGGGCGGTCAGGGCACGGCCAAAGGATCTTCTATTGGCGGTACGATTGATATGGCTTTGGCTGCGCCAAAATATTCCTCCGAAGGCCCGTGGCATGGTAGTGTACAAACTGCCTATCAGGGTGCATCGAATGGCTGGCACCAGGCTGCCACCGTAAACTACAGTTCAAAGCAATTTGCTATACGCGGCAGTGGCACGTACCGCACGGCTGACAACTATAGAGATGGAAATGGCAACGAGGTGATGTTTTCGCAATACAACAAATGGAACGCTTCGCTTTCGGCAAACTATCGGCTTAATGAACATACCCGACTAAAGGCAGATGTGCTGGCCGATGATGGTTGGAATATTGGCTATCCTGCGCTGCCAATGGATGTTGGTTACGCAAAGGCACGCATTGCTGCTATTTCTATAAGTAAAAGCCGAGCTGGTAGCCGGTGGCAACAAATGGAGGCAAAAGCATATGCAAATCGCGTGGAGCATAGCATGGACGATACCCAAAGGCCCAATGTGCCTATGCATATGGATATGCCGGGGCTAAGTGAAACAGCAGGTTTTTATGCCAATGGCTCATACAAATTAAATGACCGGCAATCGTTAACGATGCGGATAGATGGTGCAAGCACCTTTCTGAAGGCTTCTATGACCATGTATCCGCCTGGCGAAACACCGATGTATATGCTTACATGGCCCGACAACAGGCGCAATCAATTGGGCACCTCTGCCGTGTGGAAATGGGCGCCCGATAGCCTGCTACAGCTAAACGTTACAGCCCGCATAGATGGTGTACAAAGCAAGTTAAGCTCACAAGAGGCTAAGGACCATATCAGCGTGTTGGGTGGATGTACCGATGCACGTTTTGATTTGCTTTCTAATCTTTCGCTTAGCGGCAGCAAAAGATTAGCGAATGGCTGGCAGGTAGGCGTATCAGTTGGAGTGGCACAGCGCATGCCTACGGCAAGCGAACTGTACGGCTTCTACTTGTTTAATGCTTTCGACAACTATGATTATGTTGGTAATACGGCACTAAAATCAGAAACGGCCATTAATGCAGAGGCATTTGTTTCCTGGAAATTAAAACAGGTAAAGCTTCAGTTTACAGGTTTTTACAATCACATCAGCCATTACATCCTGGGTAGGGTTGACCCTTCTCTTTCTTCCATGACGATTGGGTCGCTTGGTGTAAAGGTGTACGAAAACATGCCTTGGGCACAAATGGCCGGAGCCGAGTTTTCGGTGCAGTACAAACCATTTGAAAGGATCTTACTGCTTTCAACGTTAAGGGCTTCAGTTGCTGAAGGCAGCGATGGCTTGCCATTGCCGTTTATCCCTCCTCTAAAAAATATCACCTCTGTGCGATATGCGTATGGTCGAATATCTGCACAGCTTGAGTACGAAGCTTCGTTAAAGCAAACGCGCATTAATGAACAGGCAGGCGAAACGACAACCCCCGGTTTTGTGCTTGCCCATGCCAGGGTAGGTTATGTATTGCCTCTTTGGAAGAATCAGATTTCCTGCCAGGCCGGGGTTGAAAATATGTTCAATGAGGCGTACCAAGAGCATCTGGATTGGGGTAATGTGCTAAGACCCGGCAGAAATATGTATGCAACGCTAAGATGTACGTTTTGAATAACGATGCTGTATTTGTAGCGTTCGAAAAAAAATGTATATGCTATGGGTGCAACAGCTAAGGCAGCAAATACTTCCCGAATCAAGCTTGGCATGGTAGCAATCGAAGCCTTCATTTAGTGCTTTAGGGCAGGCCGGCAATCCTTGCTGTTCCGCTATTCCCGCGTTAGTTGTTCTATCGTTTTATAGAACTTCTTTTTATACGCCTCAAAATAGTCCGGGGCCCCTGGTCCGTAGAAGCCGTTGTGTATATCGCGTACCTGTCCCTTTTTGCCAATAAAAATAGTGGTGGGGAAATAATTGATGTTGGTAAGCTGGGGTAGCGTTTTGGCGGCTTTGTCAGGGTCGGCACTGCGTGCTCCGGTTATAAGCATGGGATAGCGCACACCAAACCGTTGTTGAAATTTGCGCAGCGTGTTGGCAGAGCGGTGGAAGTCGGTACTTAATTCGTAGGCAAGCGATACCACTTCTACACCAGTGTACTGTTGGCTGTTGTAAAACTCACTTAGGAATTTTGTTTCATCCATACAGTTGGGGCACCAACTGCCCATCAGTTGCACAATCACCACTTTGTTGCGGAATCGTGCATCGCCCAGCGATACTATGTTGCTGTCGAGGTCTGGAAAGCGGAATGAAAGCGCGTTAATAACGGGTTTCATGCCGGCCACTGGCGACAGTTCGGGCAGCCTTGCAGCAGCATTTTTTTGGGCACGAAAAACTGATCCCGGAGGGGTGCCATCAAAAAAAATACCTGCGTCAAGGGTAGTATCGTTGGGCATGTGGGCACGAAATGCATACATGTGGGCGCCATCAAAGGCTGTCAGGTATAAGCTGTCGCTCCACACAGCCCCTTCCAAAAAGCGATAATCGCCACTGGGGTTAATAATTGTTCCGGTAAGGCGGTTTCCAGTTTGTTTCAGTTCGCCCACGGCCTGGCGCCAACTGCCATCGGGCCGTTGAAATTGCATGGCCCACCTGCCCGAAATGTTGTAAATAGGTTGGCCACTGGCGCCAGGTATGCGTTGGCTTTCACCATATTTTGCCAATACCTGCCACTCTTGTTTGCCTGCAGAAGTGCCTTTGGTCATATTGCCGGTTAGCTGCGCATCACCACTTTTCGCCAGCCCAAAGGTTGTTTCAAATACAGGCATTGAACATAAAACCGAATCGCCTGAAAAACACAGTGGTTCCGATTCGATGCGCTCCGTATCGTTTACGAAGGTGATGGTTGTTTGGTTAGCCCGATGATTCACTTCGGCCAGTACATACACTGGCGGCCCTCCGGGGCGTGATAAAGTGAATTGCCAGGTGCCCGCCTTCAGGTATTGTGCCTGTAATGCCTGGCAAAAAAACAGCCCGGAAATCAGAAACAGTCTCAACACATCAATCATTCGACAAAAGTGCACCATTGGCCGGTATTGAAATGTATGGACTGTGCTAAAAATATCTGATGCAGCACTGCAAGCCTTTGTTGATGCTGGGCAAACCCTTTTCAGGCGTAATATATCTTTCTGTTCTCTACAAGCAGTTGTCCTTTATCGTGCATGCGGCGTATGGCACGTATCACGGTTTCTACCCGCAGGCCACTCAGGTCGGCAATTTGCTGGCGTGTAAGCATAATATAGTGGTAGCGCGGACAAATGTATTTCTGCTCGGTCTTCATGAAATCAAACAACTGTCTTATACGCACTTCTGGCGATTGGTGGGCCAGGGTTTTCAATATGATAAATTTGAAACGCAGGTGTTCAGACATTTTGCGGTCAATGGCAGCGTGCACATTGGGATACGAATGCAGCATTTCCAGAAATCGATCTTTTGGCAAACGAATGATGATGCTTGCTTCGTTGGCAATAGCAGAAGCAACATAGGGGCCATCGTCAAACAGGGGAATTTCGCCAAAGCTCTCGCCGGGCACAATCAGCGACTGCAGGCATTCGCGCCCCCTTTCGTCAATATTTATCCAGCGTACGCTTCCTTCAGTTAGTTGATGAAAATACCTGCATAAAGAACCTTCTCGAAAAATGAATTCGCCTTTGCGCACCCGGTCGTATGTGGCGCCCCAGGCAAGAAGTGTGTTTTCATCAATGGTAGACTGCCTCCCGGTAATGGAATGCACCTGTTGGTTTCCCGGAAATTTACTATCTTTAGACTTTCTGGATTGCATGGCAGGCTTTGGCTTTGTGATGATTGCCTCACAAGAGAAACAATTATTGAACTACTTGTGTGCTATGTGCAGGTTGTTGTTGCAGCAAGTTAAACAATGTGGCGCCACGCTTTCTTTGCAAAGACGACTTGTTGCCAAACAAGAAGGCGGACCGCCAGGACCCGCCATAAGCTATGGAATCAGAAATGGGTTATCCCAATCATTTTTCCTGAAGAGTGATTGTACCAGACCTTTCGTTGCTTTTATGGCCTGCTGCATCCATGGCAGCATACATAAGAATTTCGAGATTCTGTCTTGTTGCATGGTTACCTGTTTTTGAATTGTTTGATAATGCATAAGGCCTTATAAAAGGCTTAAAAGAGAACCCCGCCTGAATAAACAAACGGGGTTCTTTGTGCCCTTGCCATGGGCTAGGGCTGAGGCGGGGCCTCTTAGTAGTCCATACCGCCCATGCCTGGAGCCGGAGCAGCAGGAGCCGATTTAGGCTCGGGCTTGTCGGCAACCACAGCTTCGGTGGTGAGAAGCATGCCTGCAATAGATGCGGCATTTTCCAGGGCTACACGGCTTACCTTGGTGGGGTCAATTACACCAGCCTTGAACAGGTTTTCGTACTGCTCAGTGCGTGCATTGAAACCAAAGTCGCCTTTGCCTTCCTTAATTTTCTGTACTACGATAGATCCGTCGATACCAGCGTTGGCCGTCAGGATGCGCACGGGCTCTTCCAGGGCGCGGCGTACAATAGCCATGCCGGTTTGCTCGTCGGCTATCTGACCTTTTACCTTGGCTTCCAGCGCATCAATAGCACGGATGTAGGCTACGCCACCGCCGGGTACAATACCTTCTTCCACAGCGGCGCGGGTAGCATGCAGGGCATCGTCTACTCGGTCTTTCTTTTCTTTCATCTCCATTTCGGTAGCTGCACCTACGTACAGTACGGCTACACCGCCGCTCAGCTTGGCCAAGCGCTCCTGCAGCTTCTCACGATCGTAGTCGCTGGTTGTGCTTTCAATTTGAGCCTTGATCTGGTTGATGCGGGCAGTAATGCCTTCTTTCTTGCCTTTGCCACCTACAACGGTGGTATTGTCTTTGTCTATGGTTACGCTGCCGGCCTGACCAAGGTAGCTGAGGTCAGCATTTTCCAGTTTGTAACCCTGCTCTTCGCTTATTACGGTACCGGCGGTGAGAATAGCGATATCCTGCAGCATTTCCTTGCGGCGGTCGCCAAAGCCGGGGGCTTTTACAGCAGCTACCTTCAGGGTGCCACGCAGTTTGTTTACCACCAGGGTAGCCAGTGCTTCACCTTCCAGGTCTTCGGCAATAATCACCAGCGGGCGACCACTCTGAGCCACTTTTTCTAAAATGTGCAGAATGTCCTTCATAGCGCTGATCTTCTTATCGTAGATGAGGATGTAGGGATTTTGCAGTTCAGCTTCCATTTTTTCGCTATTGGTAACGAAATAGGGGCTGATGTAGCCGCGGTCGAACTGCATGCCTTCTACCACGTCAACCGTGGTATCGGTGCCTTTAGCTTCTTCTACAGTTATTACGCCTTCTTTGCCCACTTTGGCAAAAGCTTCGGCAATCAGCTTACCAATGGTTTCGTCGTTGTTTGCCGAAATAGAAGCAACCTGCTGAATTTTTTTGCTGTCGCTACCTACCGTTTGGCTTTGTCCTTTGAGATTTTCCACCACCAAAGCAACAGCCTTGTCAATACCACGCTTCAGATCCATAGGGTTGGCGCCGGCGGCAACCATTTTCAAACCTTCGCTAATAATAGATTGAGCCAGTACGGTGGCAGTAGTGGTGCCATCGCCGGCAATGTCGGCAGTTTTGCTAGCCACTTCTTTCACCATTTGGGCGCCCATGTTTTCAATGGGGTCTTCCAGTTCAATTTCTTTAGCAACGGTTACGCCGTCCTTCGTAACGCCAGGAGCGCCGAATTTCTTCTCAAGTACCACATTGCGGCCTTTGGGGCCCAAGGTTACCTTTACGGCGTTAGCCAGGGTATCCACACCCTTTTTCATCCTGTTGCGGGCTTCAATGTCGAAGAAAATTTGTTTAGCCATATTTTAATTTTTATAGTTTACTGTTTTATTAAAGCTTGTTTGTTTTGGTTATTTGGTAATGCCGTATGGGCTTTACACAATAGCCAGAATATCGCTTTCGCGCATGATGAGGTAATCGGTGCCTTCAATGCTTATTTCGGTACCGGCGTACTTGCCATACAGCACGGTGTCGCCTTTTTTTACTGTTACGGGCTCGTCTTTTTTGCCAGGGCCGGCAGCCACTACAGTGCCGCGCTGAGGCTTTTCTTTGGCAGTATCCGGAATAATGATGCCACCGGCGGTTTTCTCTTCGGCGGGGGCAGGTTTTACTATTACCCTGTCGTGCAGCGGGGTAACATTCAATTTGGTTTCTTTAGCCATAACGGTATTGTTTTGTTGTTAATGAATAAATCTTGTGCCTTCGTTAAACCAACATTGTGCCAGCGATCAATATCGCCAAATTTTCAGGACTTTTCTGCCAATTGAGGGTTTGCTTCAGGGCTGCAACTGCCAATTTTATCTATACTTTTTGCCAAATCGTCACGTTCCATCTTCATACTATGGTTACAAGTAGCTTAATGGCAATACTTCGGTTTGCTGATTTTGACAAAAAGTGCAGGATTACTAGCAAACCAAAGTCTCCTCAAATTGTCGAATAGCCAGCCATTGCAAAATCGAATAATTTCGCCCGGTGTCACAAGTACCGGTTTTGCCTTTTTTGTTTTTCAATAATCACCTAGTTTGCATGATGCGTTTTGGTTTTACGAAATATTTTTTGTCTGCATTGTATGTAGGACTCACTACCATTCATGCAGGTGCGCAGCTATACCCGGTGGCGCTGGAGGAAAAAGTGAAAATGTCTACTGCTATTGTAGAAGGCAGGGTAATAAAACAACAGAGCTTTTGGAACCCGGCGCACACCATGATTTTTACCTCCAATACCATTGCCGTTTCCGGGGTGTTTAAGGGGGGTACTGTGCCGGCCACCCTGGAGGTGCTTACGCAGGGTGGAGTGGTAGGCAACGATGGTGTAGAGGTGAGCGAACTGGCCCAACTGAGCCTGCAGGAGGCTGCTACCTTTTTTGTACAGCCCAACAGTATCAACCTTCGTTCGCCCGAAACAGGAGCGCTGTTGTATGATCTGTATGCCAGCGACCAGGGCGTGTACCGGTATTCCATTGCCGCCAACAAGGCTTCTTGCCCTTTCGATGCTTATGATGGCATCACTACATCTTTTTACCAGCGTTTGCAAACGCTTATGGGGCAGCCGGTGCGGCGGGTTAGTAGCAGCGTAAATGTGGATGCCGAAATAGAAGAAGCTACTTCCAAACCCAGGCAGGCAGCGCATTTTATAAGTGGCGCCAGCCCTGCGGTGGTGAGTGCCGGCGCACTACTAAGCCCGGCCCGCAATGTGCTTACCATTACCGGCAATGGTTTTGGCAATACCCCGGTTTCGGGCAACCGCATTGTGTTTAAAGATGCCAATAATGCCAATAGCTTCCCTGATTTTGTGGTGGATTTTAATTCGGGGTACGTGGTATCGTGGAGCAATTCGGAAATAAAGGTGCGTGTACCCGGCCGTGCCGGCAATGGCCGCTTTGGGGTGGTGCTTTCTCCCGGCGATACGGCTTTTGCCCCCAACCCACTTATGGTAGATATTGCCGTACTAAATGCCGACTTTGGTGCTACTTACGGCCTGCGCGAAGTGAGGCTTACCAACCGCAATGGTCAGGGCGGGTACGATTTTGTATATTCTACAGGCACGGGCGGCGGCGGCGGCGATTTCACCACTTCTGCATCGTACAACGCCTTTCGAAGGGCGGAAAGCACCTGGCGCGAAACCACAGGCCTTAACTTTCGCGAGGCCGGTACCACCGCACAACAAACCGTTACCGGCGATGGCATTAATATAGTAATGCTGGATAATACAGTAAGTGGCGTGCCCGTGCTGGGCTCTGGTGTATTGGCTATAACCTACAGCCAGTTTTCGCTGTGTGAACTGCCAGGCAATGCCACCGCTCAAAAAAGTGGTTTCGATATTGTGATTCGCAACCCGGGTGTATCCAGCGGCTCTACCACTTTTGAAAATGGGCCCTGCCCGCCACCCTTTACCAACCCCGGCAATATTGACATGGAAACGGTGATATTTCACGAGCTCGGCCATGCGCTAAACCTGGCACATGTAAACGAGCCGCTGGAATTGCCTGCCGCCCCCAATGCTTTTGCCAACTGGAGCAACCCTGCCAGCGTGATGCATTATGCAATCAGCACTTTTTCGGCCAGGCGCAGCCCCGATGCTTCATCGCTTTCCAGTGCACTGTATGCCATTACCCCATTGCCTGGCCTATCGTTCGGTACCTGCCTTGGCCAGGGCGCCATGACGCCGCAGGTTGCCAGCAGGCCAACAAATGATGAGTGTGCATCTTTAGCGTTTCCCACAGTATCCACCCCCGATGGTACCAATTTTTTTGTAGACCTGCGCAACGCAACTGCCAACAAGGCGGGCGACCCTGCCTACAACCGGGTAGTGTGCGTCAACCCGGGCACTTCGGTTACCAACAATGTATATTATGCCATCCACACTTCCGCCGCCTCTAATTTTTTAAATGTGGCCGGCTATAGCACCCTGCCCCAGGAAGTAGCTTCTACCTGCGCCAGCGGATTGCAAGGTGTTCGTGTATCTTTTTACGAAACAAGTAGTTGTCCGGCCGGCCAGGCATTTCCAGCGCCGGCAGCCTGCATCACTGTTACCGCCAATGGCAACTATACCATTACCGGGCTTAAGGCAAACACTACCTACCTGCTGATAGCCGAAGGGGTGCGAAATACCAAAGCCAGTTTTGGCATGGCCTTCAACGGCACAGCTACAGCTCCGCTTTTGATGACCCTGAGCGGCAACCGGCAAACGGATGGAAGCAACCGGTTGGAAGCTGTCATTTCTGGCTCGGCCGGCGTGACGCAAATACAGGTTGAGCGCAGTACCGACAGTGTAAATTTTTCCGCAATCGGGCAGCTCAACAAAACCGGGGCTTCGTTTGATGGCAGCCAGTTTTTTACCGACGCCAACCCCACTGCAGGAACCAACCACTACCGCCTGCGCAGCACCGGCGCCGGAGGATCGGTGCAGTTTTCTAATATTGTAACCATCAGGCCCAATAGCCTGCGTGCCGATTTGGCAGTATACCCCAATCCATTCAACGGTTCGTTGTTTATTAGTACCGGCAATACCACAGGCACCCTGTGGGTTACCCTGCACGATATAGCAGGCCGCTTGCTGCTTGCCAGGGGGTACAGCACCAACGGGCAATCTACTATTATCAACCTTTCCACTGCGCATCTCATTAGGGGTATGTATGTTATAACTCTGCGCAACAGCAGCGAGAAAGTGATTCTGGTAAAGAAACTATTCCATCAGTAAAATAGCATCCCAGCATACAGCGGCTGTTAAATAACATGGCGTTTGAAGGGCTACCCTTAGTTTTGCGCCTCTTCAAACAACAGCTCTTTGGGCATATGATAAGCAGACGAAATATTCGGGTAAAAGTGATGCAGGCTCTTTATGCCATACGCTCCGATGTGGAAAATCCACAACAGAAGCAGAGTGAAGCGGCAGCCATTATGCGCAAAAAATTTGATGAAACACTCGGCCTGTTTATCTGGCAAATTTGGTTTTTGTCCGAAGTGGCCCTGTATGCCGACCACGATTCCCGGCAGCGCGCTGCAAAAAATTTGCCAACACCCGACGATTTGAATGTACCCCAAAAGATTTTCGAGAACGAATTGCTGCATCGCATCCTGCAATCTTCTATTTATAAGGAAGGTATATCCACATATAAACCACAACTGACAGAGTCGGGTGAATGGGTGCGCAAAGTGTACCATCAACTTTACGAAAGCACCCCATATGCCTTGTACAACGCACAGCCAGGCCGAGACAAAAAAGCCGAACGAGAAATAATCGAGTTCATTTTTACCGACTTGATGCTTGCCAATGATGAACTGGTGTCGTTTATAGAAGATTTATTTCCCAACTGGGATGATGATGCCGATATGCTTCGCCTGCTCATTGAGCACTACCTGCAAAAGCCGGGCACCTTTAGGCTGGATGAAATGGTAGGAAAGGAAAAATTTGAGTTTGCCACTCAATTGCTTCATTCTACTGAAACAAAAAGAGCCCACCTGGACGAAATTATCAAGCCAAAGTTGCGCAACTGGGATAGCGAACGCCTTGCCTTGCTGGATACTATTGTGTTGGAAATGGGCGTATGCGAGTTTTTGTATTTTGAAACTATACCACCAAAAGTTACTATTAACGAGTATATAGACCTGGCCAAGGAATACAGTACCCAACAAAGCGGCCAGTTTGTAAACGGCATACTCGATAACGTGCGTAAGGACCTGGAAACACAAGGACGCCTTCACAAAGTGGCATACAATAAGTAAAATGGAACGTATAAAATTAAAATCGTGAATTTTGTACCTGCTTAATTGCGATGACGTGAAAAAGATATCTCGTACTTTAATACTGATGGCAGCCATTGTATCTGGCTGCATTACTGCCGAAAACAACGACGAAAAGCCGCAGGGGCCTGTAGCTCCCGGCATGGAAGCTACTGCATCCATTGATCCGGAAAATCTCACTTCGGTGCGGTGGCTAGATTCTACAAAAAATATGGGCACTGTGATGGAAGGCCAAAAGGTGGAGGTGGTCTTCAGGTTCCAAAACACGGGCAGCAAGCCACTGGTAATAGCCAGCGCCACGCCAAGCTGCGGGTGTACTGTACCTGCCAAGCCCGAAAAGCCGGTAATGCCCGGCCAGGAAGGGGAAATAAAAGCTGTATTTGACAGCCAGGGCCGGCCAGGCAGCAACCACAAAACCATAACCGTGGTGGCCAATACCGAGGGAAACAGCAACCACGTTTTGGCATTTGACGTAACAGTGAAAGGCTCTAAAGATGGCCCTGCTGCGGCTAATACTACCCCTGCTCAAACAAGTTTTTGACAAAAATATCAACTATAAAATCTCAACAAGTAAATTCCAATGGTACAAACATTGATTCTGCTGGCCGGTGCGCCAGGTGGCAAAGGTGGTGGTTTCGAATTCGTTTTCCTGGGCATGATGATCCTGGTTTTCTGGCTGTTTATGATCAGGCCTCAGGCCAAAAAAGCCAAGGAGCAAAAGAAGTTTGTTGAAAACATGCAAAAAGGCGATAAGGTAGTAACCATTGCCGGCATACATGGTACTGTTAATAAGCTCAACGAAGACGGTACCCTTAGCCTGGAGGTGAGCCCCGGAAGCTACATCAAAATAGAAAAGAGCTCCATAAGCATGGAATGGACAGCCAATATTAACAAGCCAGCCACTGCCACTGCCGAAAAGAAATAGGCCAATATTATGTTCTATAAGGGTTTGCGGCTGCGGATTACTTATCCTGCATCGCAAACCCTTTCTTTTGCCACCGTTTCTATTAACAGCAAACATTTCGGGCTCCCGTAGCCATTGTATTTCTTTGCACACGCATGAAGGTAGTTGCAATCATAACCGGGTTATTGCTTGCAGGTATGGCAGGCGCACAGGTAGCACCTGCGCCCGCAACGCCACCCGCAGCAGTTACAGCCGACAGTGCATCTAGGCTGGAAGTGCTGCAGGCCGCACGCTATATGTTTGAGAAAAAAGACTCTGTAAACCGCTTCCTGTCGCTGGCAGGCAATGTAAAGCTGAAGCAGGATAAGACCCTAATGGATGCCGACAGCGCTGTTATTAACCAGGGCACCGTGGTAGTAGAGGCTTTTGGCAATATTCATATAAATGATAACGACAGCCTGCACACCTATGCCCGCTATGTAAAATACCTGGGCAGGGAGAAAAAAGCTTTTCTGAAAACGAACGTCCGCCTGGTGGATAGCAAAGGAGGTGTGCTAACCACTCCAGAACTGGACTATGACCTGAATACCAGCATGGCCACCTACTCCAAAGGCGGCAAAGTGGTAAACAAAAAAACGGTACTTACCAGCAAACTGGGCACTTACTATGGAAGCACCAATGAAGTGATTTTTAAAAAAGATGTTGTACTCACCAACCCTGAGTACAGTATTTATACCGACAGCCTGATCTATAATACCGAAACAGAGGTGGCTACCTTTGTAGCGCCAACTACCATTATCAACGGCAAACGCCGCATATACACCAGTAGTGGATATTACGACCTCAAGGCCGGAAAAGCGGTGTTTGCCAAGCGTTCATCGGTATTGGATACCACTTACTCCATAGTGGCCGACGATATGGCATTTGATGACAAAGAAGGCATTGGACAGTTCAAAGGCAATGTGGTTTTTGTTGATACGGCCAATGGTGTGTCCATTTTGAGTAACCAGGTGTTTGCCAACAATAAAAAATCCTCTTTTTTGGCCGTAGACAAGCCCTTAATGATTTTGAGGCAGGATAAGGATTCAGTATTCATCACCGCCGATACATTATTTAGCGGGCGCATTACCGAAATGCCGGCAAGCCGCGAAATTCCGGTGATACAGGACACAGTTGGAAAAGCCTACGTGGCGCCCGACCTTAAGGGCAAGGACAGCAGCATGAATCGCTTTTTTGAAGCCTGGCACCATGTGCGCATCTTTAGCGATTCGGTGCAGGCCGTATGCGACAGCTTCTTCTATGCCGTTACCGACTCAGCTTTCCGGCTATATACCAATCCTATAGTTTGGAGTAATGATAGCCAGATAACGGCTGATACGATGTACCTTTTTACCAAAAACAAAAAGTCCGATCATTTAAGGGCATATTTCAACGGCTTTATCATCAATAAACTCAACCCCGAATGCTACAACCAAGTAAAGGGTAATACTGTAAACGCGTGGTTTAAAGAGGGCAACATAGACTATATGCGGGCAAAGGGCCGTGCCGAAAGTGTGTATTATGCCCAGGATGAGGAAGACAAATTTGTAGGTATGAACCGATCCAGCAGCGATGCGATTGATATGTATTTCGAGAACCGCAAGCCGGTAAAAGTCAAATTCATCAACGACCTGAAAGGAGTTACCTATCCTATGCGGCAAATACCCCCCGATGAGTTGAAGCTGAAAGGGTTTAGCTGGCAGGAGAACAAGAGGCCGAAAACACGCTTCGAGTTGATGGGTAACTGATATTCTTCATTATTCCGCAAAAAAAGAAGGTTATGCCAAACAGATTACTGCAACGCAGCTTCCTGAGCTATTTAGCCGAGTTTATGCACGACAGCCGTGCGGTGGGTATCCTCTTGTTTTCGTGTACGGTGGTAAGTATGCTGCTGGCCAATGTAAGTTGGGGTGCAGGCTATGTTCAGCTTTTTGTGCGGGAACTACCAGGTATGCATGCCTTGCACCTGCCACATATCCTGCAGCACTGGGTCAACGACTTTGGCATGGCTATATTCTTTTTTTTGGTGGGCATGGAAATTAAGCGGGAGCTGTTGATTGGTGAATTGAATAGCATTAGTCAATCAGTTTTTCCAGTTGCAGCTGCTATAGGTGGCATGGTAGCACCTGCTGCCATTTTTCTTCTGTTCAACAAGGGTACCGGCACACAGGTGGGCTGGGGCATACCCATGGCTACCGATATTGCCTTTGCGCTTGGTGTAGCCTCGCTATTGGGTAATAAGGTGCCGCGCAACCTTAAAATCTTTCTAATGGCCCTGGCTATCATAGACGATCTGGGCGCCATTTTGGTTATTGCTTTTTTTTATGGGGGAGCACTGCAAACAGGATGGTTTTTGCTTGCCGCCTTACTGCTCACTGCATTGGTTATTATCAATAAAAAGGGAAAGAATTACACCGTGTTGAATGTACTCATTGGTGCGATAGTGTGGTATGCTACCTATCGGTCGGGCATTCATGCCACACTGGCTGGGGTAGCCCTTGCATTTTGTGTAAGCGTAAACCGGATAGAGTATTGGGAGCATAAAATGCATAACGTGGTCAATTTTTTAGTGCTGCCCTTCTTTGCCCTGGCCAATACCTGCATATCGCTGGGCAGCAGCGCATTTCAGTCATTTGACACACGCCTGGCCCTGGGCATTATGCTGGGCCTTGTGGTGGGTAAGCCGTTGGGTATTTTTGTAGTAAGCCGGTTTGTTGTACACCGTGGCTGGGCAAGGTTGCCCGCTGGCGTTACGTGGCACCAATTGCTGGGCGCAGGTGTACTGGCAGGTATTGGCTTCACGATGTCTATTTTTATTGCCTGCCTTGCTTTTGCCGACGCATCTTATCAGGATCAAAGCAAATTATTCATCATGGTATCGGCACTGGTAAGCACTATTTTATCGTTTATGTGGTTCTACCTATTGAGCCCGGCAAAGCAACATTTGCCCGATTAGCTGTTTTTTTGATAAACTAATATTACAGGCAATAAAAGCCATCCTTATGACATAGGAAATGCAATGAAAATTCAGAATCAGATGTTGCTTACTTGTTTATAAAAAAAGTGAGCTCTGGGGCATATTGCAATCTTATTAAACGAATTGTGTAAAGGCATGAAAGAGGTTGCTCATTTGCCTGATTTTCAATTATTTTAATAATAAGCTTCTTTTGAAATTAATTTTTTACCGTATGGCCGAACCTATCGCTTTGTTACGCTAAATTTGTTAAGGAAATCCAAATGGATGGTAATCCGCAACCAACTGCTTGCATGCATTAACCTTTGTAAAACTGTGCCTGGGTGCAATTTTATGTTGTGCCAGACAGTTTGGATGTACTTACCTGTAATTTAGTAAAAAAACCAAACACACATTGCTTATGAAAAAAGCTATTGCACTTGTGTTATCTGTATGCTTCTTATTAGGAAGCTTTCTTACCTATGCACAGGTAAGAAAGGTGACCGGCAAGGTAACTGATGGAAAGGCTGGGACGCCTTTGGTGGGGGTGACTATTACGAACACAGCTACCAAAAAAAGTACTCTCAGTAAGGCCGATGGTAGTTTTGAAATTGAGGCCAGTACCGGCAATCAACTCAGCTTCAGCTATGTAGGGTTTCAAGCCCGAACAGCTACCGTGGGTGCTAGTGGTGAGGTTAACCTAACATTAACAGCACAAGAGACTGACCTTGATGAAGTGGTGGTAACAGCTTTGGGCATTAAAAAGCAGAAACGCAGCCTTGGCTACGCCACCAACGATGTGGCTGGCCCGGCCCTGGCGGAAACGCAGCGCGACAACTTCGTAAACGCACTTGCCGGACGCCTGCCCGGTGTAAGTGTTACAGGTACCACGGGTATGCCGGGTGCTTCAGTAAACATTCAGTTGCGTGGTGTGAACTC
>Ga0114939_10000167_pt1 | contig 55762 bp, 48 predicted proteins | sample AshMeaCrysSpring_FD_87196 | JGI IMG/M metagenome (GOLD analysis project Ga0114939, IMG submission 87196) | Groundwater microbial communities from Big Spring, Nevada to study Microbial Dark Matter (Phase II) - Ash Meadows Crystal Spring | ecosystem: Environmental > Aquatic > Deep subsurface >...
AGGTGCCCGACCTGCAGCCGGGCAACCCGGTGATCCGCCCGGTGAGCGACCCGCTCTACGCCCACGGCCACCTGGCCATCCTGAAGGGCAACCTGAGCCCCGAGGGCTGCGTGGCCAAGATCACCGGGCTGAAGAACCCGGTCATGACCGGCCCGGCGCGCGTCTTCGACGACGAGCAGAGCGCGCTGGCGGCCATCATGGCGCAGAAGATCAAGCCCGGCGACGTGATGGTGCTGCGCTATCTGGGCCCGAAGGGCGGCCCGGGCATGCCGGAGATGCTGGCCCCCACCGGCGCGCTGATCGGCCAGGGCCTGGGCGAGAGCGTGGGCCTGATCACCGACGGGCGCTTTTCCGGCGGCACCTGGGGCATGGTGGTCGGCCACGTCGCCCCCGAGGCCTACGAGGGCGGCAACATCGCGCTGATCCAGGAGGGCGACTCGATCACCATCGACGCCCACCAGCTGAAGCTGCAGCTCAACGTCGACGATGCCGAACTGGCGCGCCGCCGCGCCGCCTGGAAGAAGCCGGCGCCGCGCTACACCCGCGGCGTGCTCGCCAAGTTCGCGATGAACGCCAGCAGCGCCAGCAGCGGCGCGGTGCTCGACAAGTTCGACTGATGGCGGTCGGCGGTCCGCCGCATCGAAGCGAGGTGCCGGCACCCGGCGCATGGCTTCGATTCCGGTGCGGCATCGGCCTGCGCAGGCCGGCGTGCCGAGCCGGCTGTGGTGGTGCGATGGCGTGCCACGGCGAAGTCCACAGGGCCGCCCGCGGCCTCACAACGAGGTTCGAGCAACGAAGCTGAACGAGCGACTGCCTTGCCGCCGTCGGCAGGCACGCCCTTGCCTGCACTGGATCGCAAATCGCTACGAATCGCGCCCGGCGCGCTCAGCGCCGGCCGACGTCGTCGGCCGCGCTGGCCGAACTCGGCTTGGCGGCGCGTTTGCCGGCGTCGGCCGCCGGGAACTCGCTGCCGCGGCGCCGACCGGCGGGGCGCAGAGGATTCATGCCCAGCGCCTCCAGGTGGCGGGCGCGGCGTTCGGCCTTGGTCTGCTCCATCTTGTCCATGGCGCGGCGCTGCGTCAGGCCGCTGGAATCCGCAAAGACCCACCAGGCCACGGCCAGCCCGAAGGGCAGCAACACCATCCACCAGGACCAGTCGGCGACCGGGCCTACTTCGGCCATCTTCATGCCCAGCAGCAGGATGCCTACGAGTACAAAGGCCATCGCACCTCCATGCGCGACACGCAACGCCGGGCCGCAATCGCTACGAGCCGCACTTTTACAATGCGGCGACGCACTCTAGCCGATCGGGCGCGCCACAAGCGTCAAGGAAATCATGAAAGCACCACGGTCGCCGAGCCTTCTGGCCCTTCTGCTCGCCGCGCAGGCGGGCTGGGCCAATCCCGAGCTGGCCCAGCAGAAGACCTGCATGGCCTGCCATGCCGTTGACCGCAAGGTGGTCGGGCCGTCCTACAAGGACGTGGCCGCCAAGTACGCGGGGCAGAAGGACGCCGCGGCGATGCTCGCGGAGAAGATCGTCAAGGGCGGCGTGGGCGTGTGGGGCCCGGTGCCGATGCCCGCCAACCCCAAGGTCGGCCCCAACGAGGCGCGGCAGCTGGCGAACTGGATTCTCTCGCTGAAGTAGCCGGGTCTCAGCCGCCGGCTGGCGGCGCGCCTTGCGGCGCGGCCTCGATCCTTTGGTCTGCGCCAATTGATCCAGGAAGGAAGGGTTCTGGCTCCGGCACGCCGCTTCGCGGCTTCAGTTCCGCTCGCGCGGACATGAGCCTGAGCCGGAACCCGGCGTTGTCGACGCTTCGCGCCGCCCCGCGCTGGCGCGCGGGCTCGATCAGTTGGTCTGGGCCAGCTGCTCCAGGATCGCCGGGTTCTGCCGGCACTCACATCGCTGCGCGATATGAGTGCCGTCCAACCCAGCCATCGCCGCGCTGACGCGTTGCGCCGCGCTGCGCGCGGACTCGATCAATTGGTCTGCGCCAACTGATCGAGGATCGGCGGGTTCTGCCGGCACTCACATCGCTGCGCGATATGAGTGCCGTCCAACCCAGCCATCGCCGCGCTGACGCGCTGCGCCGCGCTGCGCGCGGACTCGATCAGTTGGTCTGCGCCAACTGATCGAGGATGGCTGGGTTTTCCAGCGTCGAGGTGTCCTGCGTGATCGTCTCGCCCTTGGCCAGCGAGCGCAGCAGGCGGCGCATGATCTTGCCGCTGCGCGTCTTCGGCAGGTTGTCGCCGAAGCGGATGTCCTTGGGCTTGGCGATCGGGCCGATCTCCTTGGCCACCCAGTTGCGCAGTTCGTTGGCGATCTTCTTCGCCTCGTCGCCCGTCGGGCGCGAGCGCTTCAGCACCACGAAGGCACAGATCGCCTCGCCGGTGGTCTCGTCCGGGCGGCCCACCACCGCGGCTTCGGCCACCAAGTCGGTGCAGCTGACCAGCGCGCTCTCGATCTCCATCGTGCCCATGCGGTGGCCCGACACGTTGAGCACGTCGTCGATGCGGCCGGTGATGGTGAAGTAGCCGGTCTTGGCGTCGCGGATGGCGCCGTCGCCGGCCAGGTAGTAGCGGCCCTGGAAGTCCTCGGGGTAGTAGCTCTTCCTGAAGCGCTCGGGGTCGCCCCAGATGGTGCGGATCATGCTGGGCCACGGCTTCTTCACGACCAGGATGCCGCCCTGCCCCCAGGGCACGTCCTTGCCGGTCTCGTCCACCACCGCGGCCTGGATGCCCGGGAAGGGCAGCGTGCACGAGCCCGGCACCAGCGGCGTGGCGCCCGGCAGCGGCGTGATCATGTGGCCGCCGGTCTCGGTCTGCCAGAAGGTGTCGACGATGGGGCAGCGGCCGCCGCCCACGTGCTTGTGGTACCACTCCCAGGCGGCCGGGTTGATGGGCTCGCCCACCGAGCCCAGGATGCGCAGGCTGCTCAGGTCGTAGCTCTTCGGGTGCACCTTGTCGTTGGCCTCGGCCGCCTTGATCAGGCTGCGGATGGCGGTGGGCGCGGTGTAGAAGATGGTGACCTTGTGGTCCTGGATCATCTTCCAGAAGCGGCCGGCGTCCGGATAGGTGGGCACGCCCTCGAACACGATCTCGGTGCCGCCCAGGGCCAGCGGGCCGTAGGTGATGTAGGTGTGGCCGGTGACCCAGCCGATGTCGGCCGTGCACCAGAAGACGTCCGAGTCCTTCAGGTCGAAGGTCCACTTCGTCGTCAGCGCCGCGTGCAGCAGGTAGCCGCCGGTCGAGTGCTGCACGCCCTTCGGCTTGCCGGTGGAGCCGCTGGTGTACAGCAGGAACAGCGGGTGCTCGGCCTCCACCCACTCGGGCTCGCAGGTGGCGGCGGCGGCGGCCGTCAGCTCGTGCATCCAGCGGTCGCGGTCGGCGTGCCAGGCGACGTTGCCGCCTGTGCGCTGGTAGACGATGACGTCCTTGATGGACTCGCAGCCGCCCAGCGCGATGGCCTCGTCGACGATGGCCTTCAGCGGCAGGTGCTTGCCGCCGCGCGCCTGCTCGTCGGCGGTGATGATCATCACCGCGCCGGCGTCCTGCACGCGGTCGCGCACCGACTGTGCCGAGAAGCCCCCGAAGACCACCGAGTGGATGGCGCCGATGCGCGCGCAGGCCTGCATGGCCACCACGCCCTCGATGCTCATCGGCATGTAGATGACGACGCGGTCGCCCTTCTTCACGCCGCGCGCCTTCAGCGCGTTGGCCATGCGGCAGGTGCGCTCCAGCAGCTCGGCGTAGGTGGCGCGCGTGACCTTGCCGTCGTCGGCCTCGAAGACGATGGCGGTCTTGCCGCCCTTGCCGGCCTCGACGTTGCGGTCCAGGCAGTTGTACGACACGTTCAGCGTGCCGTCCTCGAACCACTTGAAGAAGGGCGCGCCGCCGGCGTTGAGCGTCTTGGTGAAGGGCGTCTTCCAGCTCACCAGCTCGCGCGCCAGCTTCGCCCAGTAGCCTTCGTAGTCCTCGTCCGCCTGCTTGCAGAGCGCTTCGTAGGCCGCCATGCCGGACACGCAGGCGTCCTTCATCGACGCCTCGCTCGGCGGGTAGACCTTCAATGCGGTGGGGGCCTGGGCTTCGGACATGCGGGTCTCCTGGATGTGTTCGACGCGTGACAGCCGCAAAGTTAAGGCTGTGCTCTGACTGATGCCTTACTTTGCCGCGCGGCGGCCCGCAAATGGTCCGGCAACTACAATTTGCGGCAATCGGGCAATCCCCGAGAACCCAGCCTCCCGGCAGCCATGGCCACCCCGCAGAACTCGACCCCCTCCCGCCTTCCCCCGCTGCCCAACCTGATCTTCGCCAGCCGCTGGCTGCAGCTGCCGCTGTATCTGGGGCTGATCCTGGCGCAGGCGGTGTACGTCTTCCACTTCTGGGTGGAGCTCACGCACCTGATCGAGGCGGCCTTCGGCAACGGCGACGCTCTGGCCAAGCTGGTCACCAGCATCGGCTACAAGAGCAACGTCGAGGTCAAGAGCCTCAACGAGACCATCATCATGCTGGTGGTGCTGGCGCTGATCGACGTGGTGATGATCAGCAACCTGCTGATCATGGTCATCGTCGGCGGCTACGAGACCTTCGTCTCGCGCATGCGGCTCGAAGGGCACCCGGACCAGCCCGAATGGCTGAGCCACGTCAACGCCTCCGTGCTGAAGGTCAAGCTGGCCACGGCCATCATCGGCATCAGCTCGATCCACCTGCTGAAGACCTTCATCAACGCCGAGAACTACAGCGAGAAGGTGCTGCTGTGGCAGACGCTGATCCACCTCACCTTCCTGCTCTCGGCGCTGGCCATCGCCGGCGCCGACCGGCTGATGCCGCACGCCCGGCGCGGCGCGCTCAGCGACCACTGATCCCGCTGCGGCGGGAACGCACATGACGCTGCTGATGTTCGTCGCCGGCCTGGTGGCGCTGGTCGCCGGTGCCGAGTTGCTGGTGCGCGGCGCGTCGAAGCTGGCACTGTCCTTCGGCGTCTCGCCGCTGGTCGTGGGGCTGACGGTGGTGTCCTTCGGCACCAGCGCGCCGGAAATGGCGGTGTCGGTGGGCGCGGTGCTGAGCGGCACCACCGACATCGCCATCGGCAACGTGGTCGGCAGCAACGTCTTCAACGTGCTGTTCATCCTGGGGCTGTCGGCGCTGATCACGCCGCTGGTGGTCCACGTCCAGCTCATCCGCCAGGAGGTGCCGATCATGATCGGCGCCTCGCTGCTGCTGCTGGCGCTGTCGCTGGACGGCAAGATCGGTCTGTTCGACGGCGGCTTGCTGTTCGCGCTGCTGCTGGCCTACACGGTGTTCCTGGTGCGCCAGTCGCGCGCCGAGACGCAGGCTGCGCGCGACGAGTACGCGGCCGAGCTCAAGCCCGGCGCGCCAGGCGCCTGGGATGCGCGGCTGCCGGTGCAGCTGGCGCTCATCGTCGCGGGCCTGGGCCTGCTGGTGCTGGGTTCCGAATGGCTGGTGTCGTCGGCCGTCGCCTTCGCGAAGGCGCTGGGCGTCAGCGACGTGGTCATCGGCCTGACCATCGTCGCCGCCGGCACCTCGATGCCCGAGGTCGCCGCCTCGGTGATGGCCGCGGTCAAGGGCGAGCGCGACATCGCCGTGGGCAACGTGATCGGCAGCAACCTGTTCAACATCCTGGGCTGCCTGGGCCTTTCGGGCCTGGTGGCCGGCAGCGGCGGCCTGGTGGTGCCGCCTTCGGTGCTGAACTTCGACATCTGGGTGATGATCGCCGTGGCGCTGGCCTGCCTGCCGGTGTTCGTCACCGGCCGCGAGATCGCAAGATGGGAAGGCGGCGTGTTCCTGCTGTACTACGCGGCCTACGTCGCCTACCTGATCCTGGCCGCTCAGCAGCACGACGCGTTGGGCGCCTTCTCCAGCGTGATGCTCGGCTTCGTCATCCCGATCACCGTGGTCACGCTGGTGGTGGTGATGCTGCGTCCGGCGCGGCACGGCGACGCGCCGCGCTGAGCGGCGCTCAGGGCTGCGGTTGGTCCGGCGGCGGTTTCGCCTGCGACGGCACGCGCAGGTGCAGGGCCGCCTTGGCCAGCAGGTTGGCCGAGACCGGCGCGGTGACGAACAGGAACAGCGTGATCAGCAGCTCGTGCGGCAGCAGCTCGCCCTGCAGCCCGTTCCACAGCATGCTGGCCAGCAGCACGCCGCCGACACCCAGCGTGGTCGCCTTGGTCGGCGCATGCAGCCGCATGTAGAAGTCGCGGAAGCGCAGCAGGCCGACGCCGCCGACCAGCAGGAACAGGCCGCCGACCACCAGCAGCGCCGCGACCAGCGCCTGCCAGGCCCAGTGAAGCGATTCGAAGGCCATCGTCCGCGCTGCGCTATTCGACGACGTCGCCGCGGCTGAGGTAGCGCGCCAGCGCCACGGTGGCCACGAAGCCCAGCAGCGCCACCAGCATGGCCGCCTCGAAGTACAGCTTCGTGCCCTGCCGCAGGCCGATCAGCACGACCAGCGCGACGACGTTCACGTACATGGTGTCCAGTGCCAGCACCCGGTCCGGCAGCTCCGGGCCGCGCAGCAGGCGCCAGGCGCACAGCAGCATCGAGACCGCCACCGCCACCAGGGCGAAGTCCAGGGCCCAGGCGACGATCATCGGTCCACCCCCTCGAAGATGCGGCGCAGCGGCCGTTCGTAACGCTCTTGAATCTGCGCCAGCAGCGCCGCTTGGTCGCTGCAGTCCAGCGCATGGATCAGGATGCGCCGGCGCGACTCGTCCACCACGCAGGACACCGTGCCCGGCGTCATCGTGATGATCGTCGCCAGCAGCGCCACCGCGGTCGGATGCACAGCCTGCAGCGGCAGTTCCACCCAGGCGGGCTGCGGTCGCGCGCCGGGCAGCAGCGCCAGCCGGGCGACGCTGAGGTTCGAGACGACGATGTCCCACAGCACCACGGCCAGCAGCTTCAGCATCGCTGCCGGCGCACCGGGCCGCGTGCCGGTCCCCAGGAAGCCGTGGGCCAGCCAGGGAATCGCCAGCGCCAGCGCCGCGGCGACGAGCAGCTGCGGCAGCGCCAGGCTTTGCTGCAGCAGCAGCCAGGCCGCGGCCAGCACCAGCGACAGCACCGGATGCGGCAGCCAGCCGGCGCGGCGCGGCGCAGGCGGCAGCGACGGCCTCATCGTGGCGCCCCCGGCGCAGCCCGGCCCTGGTACGGGCGCGCACTGTCGGTGGCTTCGCCCTGCGGGCCGAGCACGGCACGCGCGTAGCCTGCGCGGTCCTTCAGCTGCATCGCCGCCGCGTCGGTGTAGCGCTGGATCGGCGCGGCCCCCAGGCTCATCAGCACGCCGGCGCCCAACAGCCACACGGCCGCACCGATCAGCCGCGGGCTGGCGCCGGACGCGCCACGCCGCGGCTGGCTCGTGTCCACGTTCCAGAACAGCACCGACCCGGCCCGCGCCAGACCCACCAGCGTCAGGAAACCCGCCGCCAGAACCGTGCTCCACACGGCGGCCTGCTGGGCATGCGCGCTGGCCGCCTGCAGGATCATCAGCTTGCCGATGAAACCGGACAGCGGCGGCAGCCCCGTCACCGAGGCCGCAGCCAGCAGCAGCATCAGGCCCAGCAGCGCCGGCTGCGCCACCGGCGAGGCCGGCACCAGCCGGTCGGCGGCATCGCCGCGCTGCGCGGCCACCAGTTCGCTGAGCAGGAACAGCCCCGCGACCACCAGCGTGCTGTGCGACATGTAGTACAGCGCCGCGCCCCAGGCCGCGGCATCGGACAGCGCCAGCGCAGCCAGCACCGTGCCCACCGAGGCCACCGTCAGCCAGGCCACCAGCCGCTGCAGCGAGTGCGCCGCCAGCGCGCCCAGCGCGCCGACGATGCAGGTGGCCAGGGCCAGAGGCAGCAGCACCGGCATCACCACCCAGGCCGACGCGCCGGCGTCGGCGCCGAAGATCACGCCGTGCACGCGCACGATCGCGTAGACGCCGACCTTGGTCATGATCGCGAACAGCGCGGCCACCGGTGCGGTGGCCGCGGCATAGGTGCCGGGCAGCCACATCGACATCGGCAGCAGCGCGGCCTTGAAGCCGAACACCACCAGCAGCAGCAGCGCCGCCGCCTGCAGCGGCGCGGCCTCGCCGGCGGCCACGCGCGGCACGCGCAGCGCCAGGTCGGCCATGTTGAGCGTGCCGGTCACGGCATAGAGCAGCGCCAGCCCGACCAGGAACAGCGCCGATCCGAACAGGTTCATGACGACATAGTGCACGCCGGCGCGCAGCCGCTCGCGGCCGAGCCCGTGCACCACCAGCACGTAGGACGCAATCAGCAGCACCTCGAAGAAGACGAAGAGGTTGAACAGGTCGCCGGTGACGAAGGCGCCGGCCAGGCCCATCAGCTGGAACTGGAAGATCGCGTGGAAGTAGCGCCCGTGCACGTCCCAGCCGCCGCAGGCGTACCACAGCGCCGGCAGCGCCACCAATGCCGTGAGCAGCAGCATCAGCGCCCCCAGCCGGTCGACGACGAGCACGATGCCGAAGGGTGCCGGCCAGTCGCCCAGGCGGTAGACGAGCAGGTGGCCCGCGGCGGTCTCGCGCACCAGCCAGGCCGCCAGAAGCAGCCCGAGCGCGGCCGAGCCCAGCGACAGCCGTCGCGCCCAGAGCACCCGGCGATGGCCATGGCCGCCGTGCAGGTCGCCACCATGGTCGCCGATCAGCAACAGCAGCACCGCCGTCAGCGACGGCAGCAGCACCGCCAGCACCGGCAGGTGCGCGACCAGGCCGCTCATGACGGCAGATCCCCGGCATCGCGCCGGGCGTCGACCTGGTCGCTGCCGTTCTCGTGGCGGCTGCGCAGCGCCAGTTCGATGACGAAGCCGGTGGTGGCGAAGCCGATGACGATGGCCGTCAGCACCAGCGCCTGCGGCAGCGGGTCGGCCAGCTGCTCGCCGACGCCCAGGATCGGCGGCGCGCCGCTCCATACCCGGCCCATCGCGAAGATGAAGACGTTGACCGCATAGCCGAGCAGCGACAGGCCCAGCACCACGGTGAAGCTGCGGCCGCGCAGCAGCAGATAGAGGCCCACCGCCACCACCCAGCCGATGCCGGTGGCCAGCAGGAATTCCATGCTCGGCATCACGATCGGCCCTCCGCCGGTCGCGGCGCCGGCCGGCTCGCCGCGCCGAGCATCGACAGCATCAGCAGCGTCGCGCCGACCACGGTGACGAACACGCCGAGATCGAAGAGCGCCGCCGTGGCGAGCGGCACCTCGCCCAGCAGCGGCAGATGCGGATGGCCGTGCGCGCTGGTCAGGAAGGGCTTGCCGAAGAGCCACGCGCCCGCACCGGTGAGCCAGGCGATGCCCAGCCCGATGCCGACCCAGCGCACGAAGCGGCGTCCAGCCTGCGCATGCAGCAGCTGGTCGGCGCGCTGCTGGCCCAGCGCCATGTACTGCAGCACCAGCGCCACGGCCACCACCAGGCCGGCGATGAAGCCGCCGCCCGGCCGGTTGTGGCCGCGCCAGAAGATGTAGGCCGCCACCAGCAGCGCCATCGGCAGCACCAGCCGGGCGGCGCTGCGCAGCAGCAGCGGCTCGCCGGCATAGCTCCAGGCGCGGCCCTGCGGGTCGAGTTCGGGCCGGCGCAGGCGCAGCCCGTCCAGCAGCGCCAGCACGCCGACCCCGGCGATGCCGAGCACCGTGATCTCGCCGAAGGTGTCGTAGCCGCGGAAGTCGACGAGGATGACGTTGACCACGTTGCTGCCGCCGCCCAGCGGCAGCGACTGCTCCAGGAAGTACCAGCTGATCGACGAGAAGTCCCGCGTCAGCATCAGCCAGCTGAGCCAGGCGATGCCCAGGCCGCCCAGCGCCGCCAGGCCGGCATCGCGCCAGCGCCGCGCCGGCGACGATTCGCGCGGCGAGCTCTGCGGCAGCAGCGCCAGGCCCATCAGCAGCAGCACGGTGGACACCACGTCCACCGACAGCTGGGTCAGCGCCAGGTCGGGCGCCGACAGGGCGATGAAGGTGGTCGATGCCACCAGCCCCACCGCGCCGGCCAGCACCACGGCCAGGTGGCGATGCCGCTGCACGCGCAGCACCGCCACGCCCACCGCGATCAGCAGCAGCCACACCGCCACCGCCAGCGGTGGCGCCGGCAGGCGCGCGCGCGCGCCGGTGCCGGGCGCCTCGCCGCCCAGGAAGGGCAGCGCCCCCAGCAGCAGCGCCGCGGCCAGCATCCAGGCCAGGTAGGACTGCAGCGAGCCGTTCTCGACGCGCGCCGTCAGGCGCCCGGCCAGCGACATCAGGCCGTCGACGGCGTGCGTGTAGAGCAGACGGCCGGTCCAGCCGCGAGGGTGGTGCAGATGCAGGTTGTAGCCGCGCTGCAGCGCGAAATAGAGGAGCACGCCGCAGGCCATCGCCACCGCGCTCATGACCAGCGGCGCGTTGATGCCGTGCCAGATCGCCAGCTTGTAGGGCGGCGGTTCGGCGCCGAGCAGCGCCGCCGCCGCCACGTGCACCAGAGGACCGAGCGTCAGCGCCGGCAGCACGCCGACCAGCACGCAGGTGGCGGCCAGCAGGCCCACCGGCAGCTTCATGAACAGCGGCGGCTCGTGCGGGTGCGGCTTGGGCAGGTCGCGCGGCTCGCCGTTGAAGAACACGTCGTGGATGAAGCGCAGCGAGTAGGCCACCGAACAGGTGGCCGCCAGCGCCACCAGCACCACCACCACGTTGCTACCCAGCGGGCCGATGCGCGAGCGCAGCGACTCGTCGAACATCATCTCCTTGGACAGGAAGCCGTTGAGCAGCGGCACGCCGGCCATCGCCGCGGCAGCGATCATCGCCAGCGTGGCCGTCCACGGCATCGGCCGCAGCAGGCCGGCCAGGCGGCGCATGTCGCGCGTGCCGGTCTCGTGGTCGATGATGCCGGCGGTCATGAACAGCGCCGCCTTGAAGGTGGCGTGGTTGAGGATGTGGAACACCGCGGCCACCGCCGACAGCGGCGAATCCAGGCCGATGAGGAAGACGATCAGCCCGAGGTGGCTGATCGTCGAATAGGCCAGCAGCCCCTTCAGGTCGTGCTTGAACACCGCCACGTAGGCGCCGAAGAGCATCGTCGCCAGCCCGGCACCGGCGACCAGCACCTCGAACAGGGCCGAACCACCGAGCACCGGGTACAGCCGCGCCAGCAGGAACACGCCCGCCTTGACCATGGTGGCCGAATGCAGATAGGCCGACACCGGCGTCGGCGCGGCCATCGCCTCGGGCAGCCAGAAATGGAATGGCACCTGCGCGCTCTTGGTGAAGCAGCCGAGCAGGATCAGCAGCAGCGCGGCGGGGTAGCGCGGGTCGTCGCGGATCGCCGGCCCCTGGCCGAGCATCGCCGACAGGTCGTAGGTGCCGGCGATCTGGCCCAGCAGCACGATGCCGGCCAGCAGCGCCAGGCCGCCGCCGCCGGTGACGGTGAGCGCCATGCGCGCGCCGGCGCGGGCTTCGGCCCGGTGCCCCCAGTAGCCCACCAGCAGGAACGAGGAGACGCTGGTCAGTTCCCAGAACACCACCAGCAGCAGCAGGTTGTCGCTGAGCACCACGCCCAGCATCGCCGCCATGAACAGCATCATCAGCGCGTAGAAGCGCCCCTTCGGATCCTCCGGGCCCAGGTAGTAGGCGGCATACAGGATGACCAGCAGGCCGATGACGGTGATCATCCAGCCGAACATCAGCGCCAGCCCGTCGAGCCGGAAGTTCGCGTCCAGGCCGATGGCCGGGACCCAGGGCTGCTGCACCAGCAGCGTCTGCCCGGCAAAGACCGCCGGCGCCTCGCGGCTCAGCAGCAGCAGCGCCAGCGCGGTGACCGCCGCCGCGGCCCAGGCCGGCGCCTGCGGCCAGCGCTGCGCGGCACGGTGCCCCAGCCACAGGCAGGCCGTGGTGCCCAACAGCAGAGGCAGCAGGACGATCAGCGGGAGTGTGGGCATGTCGGGCCGCCAGGCCATGCTCGTCGGACGCGCAAGCGCGCGATTCTAGAGACCGGGTGCGATCCGGCACGCGCGGGTAGACACCGTGCCGTGCGGGGACATGCCGCGCCTAGAATCCCTCGCGCCGCCAGGGTTTCCCAGGCCCCTGCACCGCCCCCGCCGACCCGCAAGCCCATGAGCTCCACGAGAAACCTCCTCGCCGCAGCGCTGCTGCTTGCCACGCCCGCGCTGGGCCTGGCCGCCGGTGCGCAGCCCTTCTCCGGGCCGCGCATCGGCCCGGTGCCGGTGGAGTTCATCCTTTTCGGCCTGGTGCTGGCGGGCGTGGCCATGCTGCACCTGCATGCGCTGAAGATCGCGATAGGCGGGGCCTTCACCATCGCGCTGTACAAGATGCTGTTCTCGCCCTTCAAGAGCGGTGCCGGCCTGGCCGGCTTCGGCCTGCACATGGGCCACGAGGCGGTGCTGCTGGCCAACCTGCTGTTGCTGCTGCTGGGCTTCGGATTGCTGGCCAAGCACTTCGAGGACAGCGGCGTGCCCGCGGTGCTGCCGCGCTTCCTGCCCGACGACTGGAAGGGCTGCTTCGTGCTGCTGGTGCTGGTGTTCGTGCTGTCGAGCTTTCTCGACAACATCGCCGCGGCGATGATCGGCGGCGCCATCGCCCACACCGTGTTCGGCGGCCGCGTGCATATCGGCTACCTGGCGGCCATCGTCGCCGCGTCCAACGCCGGTGGCGCCGGCAGCGTGGTCGGCGACACCACCACCACCATGCTGTGGATCGCCGGCGTGCCGCCGACCGAGGTGCTCGAGGCCTTCATCGCGGCCAGCGTGGCGCTGGTGGTCTGCGGCGTGCCGGCGGCGATCCAGCAGCAGGCCTATGCGCCGATCCAGGTGGACGCCTCGCCCGACGCGCGCATCGACTGGATTCGCGTCGGCATCGTCGTCTTCATCCTGGCCGCGGCGGTGGCGGTGAACGTGTACGTCAATCTGAGTCATGCGGAAGTCGCCGGCGACTTCCCGTTCCTCGGCCTGACCGTCTGGGTGGCGATCCTGCTGACGATGGCGCTGCGCAAGCCCGAGTGGTCCTTGCTGCCAGGCGCCTTCAAGGGCTCGCTGTTCCTGCTGTCGCTGGTGCTGTGCGCGTCGATGATGCCGGTGGACCATCTGCCGTCCGCGTCATGGCAGACGGCGCTGGGCCTGGGCTTCCTGTCGTCGGTGTTCGACAACATCCCGCTCACCGCGCTGGCCATCAAGCAGGGCGGCTACGACTGGGGCTTCCTGGCCTACGCCGTGGGCTTCGGCGGTTCGATGATCTGGTTCGGCTCCTCGGCTGGCGTGGCACTGGCCAACATGTTCCCGCAGGCGCGTTCGGTGGGGCTCTGGCTGCGCCACGGCTGGTACGTGCCGGTGGCCTACGTGGCCGGCTACTTCGTGATGCTGGTACTGATCGGTTTCCATCCCGGCACCGTGCTGCGCGGCGGCTGAGCTTGCGGCGCGGCCGCGACGACTCGCGGCGCCGCAGGGGTGGCGACAGGCGTCGTCGCTAAACTGCGCCAGCTTCGGTGGCCGCCTGCGCGGCCACCGGGAAGCACCCATCCCTACGCCCCTGCGGAGCCATCCGATGCCCACCACCATCCGCCAGTCCGACCTGATCGAATCCGTCGCCGCGGCGCTGCAATACATCAGCTACTACCACCCGGCCGACTACATCGCCCACCTGGCGCGCGCCTACGAGGGCGAGGCCAGCCCGGCGGCCAAGGATGCGATCGCCCAGATCCTGACCAACAGCCGCATGTGCGCAGAAGGCAGGCGGCCGATCTGCCAGGACACCGGCATCGTCAACGTGTTCCTGAAGATCGGCATGGACGTGCGCTTCGAGGGCTTCACCGGCTCGATCGAGGACGCCGTCGACGAAGGCGTGCGACGCGGCTACCTGAACCCCGACAACGTGCTGCGCGCCTCGATCGTGGCCGACCCGCAGTTCGAGCGCAAGAACACCCGGGACAACACGCCCGCCGTGGTGCACATGACGGTCGTTCCCGGCCACACCGTGGACGTGCAGGTGGCGGCCAAGGGCGGCGGCAGCGAGAACAAGAGCAAGTTCGTGATGCTCAACCCCAGCGACAGCGTCGTCGACTGGGTGCTGAAGACGGTGCCGACGATGGGCGCCGGCTGGTGCCCGCCGGGCATGCTGGGCATCGGCATCGGCGGCACCGCCGAGAAGGCCATGCTGATGGCCAAGGAAGTGCTGATGGACCCGATCGACATGTTCGAGCTGAAGAAGCGCGGGCCGCAGAACAAGCTGGAAGCGCTGCGCATCGAGCTGTGCGACAAGGTCAACGCGCTGGGCATCGGCGCGCAGGGCCTGGGCGGGCTGACCACGGTGCTGGACGTGAAGATCGCGATGTACCCGACGCACGCGGCGAGCAAGCCGGTGGCGATGATCCCCAACTGCGCCGCCACGCGCCACGCGCACTTCGTGCTCGACGGCAGCGGCCCGGCCTACATCGACCCGCCGAGCCTGGACCTGTGGCCCGACGTGCACTGGCAGCCCGACTACAACAGAAGCAAGCACGTCGACCTGGACACGCTGACGAAGGAAGAGGTCGCCAGCTGGAAGCCGGGGCAGACGCTGCTGCTCAACGGCCGCATGCTCACCGGCCGCGACGCCGCGCACAAGCGCATCCAGGACATGCTGGCCAAGGGCGAGAAGCTGCCGGTGGATTTCACGAACCGCGTCATCTACTACGTCGGCCCGGTGGACCCGGTGCGCGACGAGGTGGTGGGCCCGGCAGGCCCGACCACGGCCACGCGCATGGACAAGTTCACCGAGATGATGCTGGCGCAGACCGGGCTGATCGGCATGATCGGCAAGGCCGAGCGCGGCCCGGCCGGCATCGAGGCCATCCGCAAGCACAGGAGCGCGTACCTGATGGCCGTGGGCGGCGCCGCCTACCTGGTGGCCAAGGCCATCAAGCAGGCCAAGGTGGTGGGCTTCGCCGACCTGGGCATGGAGGCGATCTACGAGTTCGAGGTCAGGGACATGCCGGTGACGGTGGCGGTGTCGTCGGACGGCACCAGCGTGCACGAGACCGGGCCGAAGGAGTGGCAGGCGAAGATCGGGAGGATTCCGGTGACCGTGGCCTGAACGCGATGGCCCCACCGCGCGTCCGTGCGGTAGGACGTGGCCGGGTGCAGCGACGGCAGCTCGCAGCAGCTCCCGTCCCCGGTCAAGGCCTCGGGCTCTGCTACGGTTCGCGGCGCCGCGGTCGGTCGCCCGAAGCCTGTTGCAGACGGCCACCGCCGCCGCGCTGGGCCGCCGGCTTGTTCGGGCCGGGGTCGCCCAGCTTCGCAGCGTTGAAGATCGCGCTGCGACCTGCCGCGGTCGCTTGCGCCGCCAGCCAGCGCGCCGCCAGCGGCGCTGCGGCGCTGGTGCCCCGCAGGCCGACGACCGCGCCGCTGCGCGTGCCGGCGGCCAGCAGCCCGGTCAGCGCCGGGTCGTCTTCGCTGGGCAGCAGCGCATCGGGCCCATGTGCGCTCGGCGGCTTGCGCCCTGGGCCAACCAGCGGTCCCGCTGCCGAATAGGCGGCCACGGCACCGTCGCTGCGCCTGAAGCCGCCGACGACAACCGGCCTTCGGCCGGTGGCGATGGCGTTCAGCGTGCCCGCACGCTTGACCACGCTGCCGCGGGTAAGCCGGTGCGTGTCGCTCTCGATCCAGCGCCCGCCGTCGTCGAAGCGCGCATACCGAGGGTCGTCGAAGTAGGACGGCCGGCCGCGGCGCCGGTAGCCCGGCGCGGTGTCGTCGCGCTGGATCCAGGCATCGATGCCGAGCACCCGCGGTTGGCCCGGCCTGCGGCTGAGCACGACGCGCCAGCATCCGGCGGGGGCCAACGGCAGAAGACCTTCGGCGTCGGCCGTGGGTGCGAGCGCGATGTGCACCATCGCCCGCGTGCCGGCGCTGCCAGGGGCGTGGTATTCGGCCTGGCCGACGACACGTCCATGCAGCAGCAACTGCTGGCCGCTGCCCCAGCCGAAGGGCGTGGTCGGCTGTCCATCCGGCGCAATGACCTGCAGCTCGAGATTCGGCGCACCCGGTGGCAGCCAGATCTCCAGCTGGTTCTCGGTGCCGTCGTCGGGCAGCACGCGCCAGTGCAGCGTGCGCGAGGGCTCGGCATCGCTGAGCGAAAAGCGCGCATGGCAGCGCGACAGGTGGGCGTTGCCGGCCGGCAGCACCACGCGCAGGCTGCCGCCGCAGCAGGCGATGAAAGTGTCCAGCTGGCGCTCGAACAGGCTCGAGCCGTCGTGCGGGCCCGCGTTGCGCCCATAGCTCAGGTTGACGATCACCGGCAGGCCGAGGTGGATCTGGTCGGCGCGCCAGACGATCCAAGCCAGCGCCGCCAGCACCTGAGGCCCCAGCGTGGCGCCGGAGGTGTCGGCCACGGTGGCCGTGGGCAGCTGCACCGCGAGCAGCGGCGGGTGCTGCGCATTCGGCCGGGCCTCGCCTCCGGCCAGGTCGGACACCGCGGCGCCGTGTGAACTTCGCGCCAGCAGCGGTTTTTGGCCAGGCTGCGACAGGTCCAGCGCCGCGGTGCGGCGGTAGACCTCGTCCTCGTCGACCACGCCGGCACGGCGGCAGGCGGCCATCTGATCGTCGATGCCGCTCCCGGGCTGGCGCTTCTCGATCTGTCGGCCGAAGTACCAGGGCTGCAGCGGCTGCAGCTGGTCGAAGGCCGATTCGATGCGCGTACCGCCATTGCCGTCCAGCAAACGGTCGTGGGCGAAGGCCATGCCGTCGTCGATGACGGCGAGCAGCACGCGCGGCACGGGCGAGCCAGGGGGCGCCGTCCAGGCCTGCAGCGGCTGGGCCCGCGACTTGGCGCTGAACGCCGTAGTCGCACCGAGCTCGAGCGCAGCGATGCACTGCGACAGCATCGGGTCGGTGCGGATCGAGCTTACAAACGCAGTGCGCGCCAGCACCGCGATGAAGGGCGAACCCGGCTTGCGGCGTCCTGCATGCGCAGACGCGAAGAAGGCAGGCACGCGCACCAGCCTGACCCAAGGCGGCGCCTCCTGCGGCTGCGCCTGAGCGCGCAACACGAAATCGGCGAAGGCCTCGGCCGTGCCCAGCCGTGCGGGTGAGCCGCGCAGCTCCAGCAGCAGCGGCAGCCAGTTCGAACGCCCGTAGTAGGCGAAGCGCGTCGCCTGCGCCCAGTCGAGGTAGGGGCTGGCGCGCACCCCGTCGGCCAGCGGCCGGATCTTGAACTCGCGCCAGCCGTTCACGACCACTCCCCCACCGCCTGGTTCCACAGCCAGTTCAGCGGCCCCGAGCCGGTGCTGGTTTCGCTGCTGGAGATCGTCTGCGCAAAGGGCGTGGCGACGCGGTTCTGCAGGTTCTGCGAGTACAGCGCCCGCCAGTCGAAGTCGGCCGGGAAGCTGCCGCCGATGAACTCCCAGGAGGTGTAGCCGCCACCGCCGGTCGCCCGCCGCACCAGATAGTCGGCCAGCGTCAGCCCGAGCAGCTGCCCGGCTGCACTGTCCACCGGAAAGTGCACGCCGGCAATGGTGCGGTTGATGGCTACGCGCGCCGCCTGGCGCATCAGCTGGTCGAACCAGCGCAGGCCGATGCCCGGCGCGTTGCCGGCGTTCATCAGCGCCCAGAGCAGTTGCGCTGCCAGCGTCGCCTCGGTGGCATGGCCGCTGGGCAGGCTGCCGTGGCCGGGGGTCAGGATCATCGGCTGCACCTGCGGCGACAACTGCACCGGCCGGCGGCACGCGAGCGCATGCTTGAAGCGCTGATGCACGTGGTTGGCCAGCCGCAGGCCGGTCCACAGCAGCTCCAGCGTCCAGGCGTGGCGCTGCGGATGCAGGTCGACCACCGAGCTCCAGAACGGCACTGGCGGCGTCAGCTGCGACAGGATTTCGCCGCAGCGTTCGCCGCGCAGGTCCGACCAGCTGGCGACGAAGTTCAGCTGCCCGGCCCAGAACGGGTTCGCGGCCGTGTCGTCTGGCGGGCGCGTGATGCGGACGATGCGGTGCATCGACACCGTCGCGGCACCGCCTGGAAGACTGATGTCCTGGTCCCACAAGGTCCAGCCGCCCTGGTCGGGCGCGAAGTGCAGCTTCGAGAACAGTTCGAAATCGAACAGCTGCGCGCGCACCCAAGGCTCCCAGCGTTGCAGGTGGGCCGCGGTCTCCTGCGCCGGATTCGCCGGCGCGGCGGCGATCGGCTGCCAGCTGCCGACGATGCCTTCGCGGTGCTGGACCAGCACTTCGTTGCTGAAGCTCGCCGCCGGTCCGAAGCCGCCGAAGCCGCCGAAGCCCCCGAATCCTCCAAATCCGCCAAAGCCCCCGAAACCACCAAACCCTCCAAAACCACCGAAGCCGCCGAAACCGCCGAAACCGCCGAAACCACCGAATCCACCTTGTGGGCGCATCTTCGTCTCCTCGTCGTTGGGATCAGTCGGGCACGCCGGCCTGGCGCAGCGCCTCGGCGCAGAGCCTGCCGATCGGGAAATCGCTGCTCGGTGAACGCCGCAGCCAGTTGCTGACACGCAACCCGGGCTCGATCTTCAGCAGTTCGGCCACGACCTCTCGGGCCTCGGCGTGGCGGCCCAGCTGCCACAACGCAATGGCCAGCATCCTGAAGGTCGAGGCATGCATGCGGTTGGCGCGCAGCGAACGCCGCGTCAGCTCGGCCGCACGCTCGTAATGGCCTGCCGCCAGCTCGGCGCCGCCGGCCAGCGCGTCGTAGAAGAAACGGTGCGGGTCCAGCGGCGACAGCCGCATGCCGCGCTGCGTGGCCTTGACCGCAGGCTTGCCCTCGCCCTTGAACGCATGCAGCATGCCGCGCAGCGACCAGGCCAGCGCGTCGTTGGGGTTGACGCGCAGCGCCAGTTCATAGCGCTGCTCGGCCACGTCCAGCGCCTTCAGCAGATTGGTCTGAACGAAACCGTCCATCGCCAGCGCCAGCGAGCAATGCGAGTCGTTGTCCAGTGCGCGCTGGCTGTTCTGCAACGCGAGCCGTGTGTCGGCCGCCGCGTCGTCCGACCAGCCCTGCCAGATGCGCAGCACATGCCACTTGGCCAGCCAGGCCTGCGGTACCGCGTGGTGCGGCACGCGCTCGGCCACCACTTGCAGCATCTCTCGCGAGCGGTGGAAGTCGCGCGGCGACAGGCGGTGCATCAGCTCCACCGCGCCCAGCAGAAGCGTGCAGGTGTGCAGCGAATGCAGCGAGCTCGCGCGTGCGCGCTCCAGCTCGCGGGCAACGATGGCCTGGCCGGCCTCAGCCACCAGACGGTCGGCGATCGGATCGCTGCCCTCGATCACCGCGGCGACGCTGCCCTTCAGCTCGCGCGACCAGACGACGCGGCCGCTGCGCGCATCGGCCAGCTCGGCCGCCAGCCGCAGCGCATTGCTGCTCACGCGGTAGGCGCCGGACAGCACGTAGTCGGCCTTCAGGTGCAGCCCCACCTCGGCCAGGCTCTCGTTGCGCCCGCGGAAGGCAGTGGTCGACAGCCGCGACACCACGTTCAGGTCGGCGGCGCGCGACAAGGTCGAGATCAGCTCCTCGGCGAGGATCTCGCCCAGCGCGCCGTGGCCAGTCCCGTGCTCGCCGAAGGGGATGACGGCAAGGGTCGGCCGCAGCGCCTCGTCATCGGCGCCGGTGTCGAGCACCGGCCGCGGCGCCGGCGGCGCCAGGCGGTAGGCGCGCACCGGGTGGTCCATCGCCTCGAGATAGCGCTCACCCAGATCCTCGATGTCGGCATCGAGCACCGAGGTCAGCTCGGCACGTACGGCCGGGCCGGCGACGATGTCGCCGGACGCGCCCAGCTCGGCCAGACGCAGCGCCAGCGCCGCATCGGCGCTACCCGCGGCCTCGCTGCGCGGCGCCGCCTCGCGACGTTGCAACCCGATGCGCGGACGCAGCTCAGGCAGGGGGCTCAAGCCAGCCTTGGCCTGGGCGCAGGCCTGTTGCGCGGCGAAGGCGGCCTTCAGCGCGCCGGCGGTCTGCGGAAAGTCCAGCAGCAGTCGCAGCCCCTGTTGCTGCAGCAGGCGCCCACCCTGACCAGGCAGCAATTCGGCTTCGACGAAGCGCTGCAGCCGTTCCAGCTGTTCCTGCTCCGCGGAGCCCGACCGCGCCGCAGCCTCGTCGCCCGGCAATTGCATGGCCAGCAGCGTGCTGTGCGCGACCGCGGCTTCTGCCGAGTCGGGGGCGCGCAAGCCTTCGGCGACGAGCCGGTAGATGCGCACCGGCCGGCTGAGGTTCTTCAGCACGCGCTCGCCGAGGTCGAGGAAGTCGACGGCAATGCGATGGTGCACATGCTCGCGCACCGCATCGGTGACGACGATCTCGCCCGGCGCCGCCGTCTGGTGGATGCGCGAGGCCACATTGACGGCGTCGCCGACCAGCCGCTGCTGGTCGACCAGCAGGTCGCCGACATGGATGCCGATGCGCAGGCGCAACGCGGCGCCGCCGGCCGTGGCGGCCGCGGGCCGGCGCTGCAGCTCCAGCGCCCAGGCCACGGCGTCGATGGCGCTGGGGAACTCGACGAACACCGCGTCGCCCGCCAGGTCGACCAGGCGACCGCCATGGGCCTGCAGGCCAGGCTCGATCACCTCGGTGCGCAGCGCGTTCCAGGCGCGCAGCGACTCCAGCTCGTTGGGCTCGACCAGGCGGGTCCAACCGGCGACATCGGCGAAGGCCACTGCCGCCAGGCGTCTGCAAATGCTCGGCATCCAAGAGCCCCTGCGACCAGCCCCGGAGCAGATCCCTGGGGGCCTGGCCGCGCACTCTACGCCGGCCACGGTGGCTTGCCATCCTGCGCCTTTGGGATGACGCGGCGGCGGCTCGGGCGGCGGTGCCCGGCGCCCGGCATTGAAGGCGGCCCCAGGCCGGGTCGGCGCGAAGCTGCGGCCTACCGGCGACAGCTTCGTCTGCCGCAGCCCGTGGCGCACGACCCACGCCATCCCTGCACAGCGATACGCCCGGAACGTGGCGCTGCGGCCATGGGCCAGGTGCATGCGCCCGGTTGCGCCGTGCTCACCGATGCCCGGCTTGGACCTGCAGGCGATGAACGAACGCAACCTGCCGCTCGTTCACACCCTCCGGATGGCGTTGGGCCGGCTGCCGCCGGACAGGCAGCCGCCGCAGCCCTTCGCGCAGTTCCCGGGCTGAGGCCCGGTCGAGCCGATCAGGCCGCCGGCGCGCCCGACGCCGGCGCCGCGGCGGGCGGTGGCGGCGGCAGCGTGCGCAGCACGCGCTGCGGGAAGGGGATCTCCACGCCTTCGGCATCCAGCGTGGCCAGCAGCGCCAGGTTGACGGCCGAGCGCACGTTGCCCTGGCCGTTCTCGGGGTCGGCGATCCAGAAGTTCAGCGTCAGCTCGAGGCCGTCGGCCGCGAAGGCCGACAGCAGGACGCCCGGCGCCGGCTCCGCCAGCACCCGCGGCACGGCGGCGGCGGCCGCCGCCAGCCGCGGCATCAGCCTTTGCAGGTCGGTGCCGTAGGCCACCTGCACCACGGTGCTGACCAGCACGTTGCGATCGGCCAGCGACAGGTTCTCGACGCGCTGGGTGATCAGCATCTCGTTGGGCACGATCGATTCGCGGCCGCTGAGCGCGCGGATCACGGTGTAGCGCGTCTTGATGTCGGTGATGTGGCCTTCGAAGTTGTCGATGCGCACCAGGTCGCCGATGCGCAGCGAGTGCTCGGCCAGGATGACGAAGCCGCTGACGTAGTTGGCCGCCAGCTTCTGCAGGCCCAGGCCGATGCCCACGCCGATGGCACCGCCCAGCACCGACAGCGCGCTGATCGGTATGCCCACCGCCGTCAGTGCCACCAGCACGCCGATCACGAGCAGCATCGCGCGCGTGGCGTTGGCCGCCATCTTGCGCGCCGAGATGCTGGTGCCGACCGCGCCCTTCAGCAGCTGCGACTCGATCGTGGCCGACAGCCACAGCACCAGCAGCAGCACGACGCCGGCGCTGAGCGCGCCCTGCACCAGCATCAGCAGCGACACCGTGGCGCCGCCGACGCGCCAGTGCAGCGTCTCCATCTCCTCGATCAGCAGCGGCAGCAGGCCGGTGAGCCACAGCACCAGCCCGCCCCAGACCAGCCAGGACACGGTGCGCTCCAGTCCGCGCACGATCGGCGACTGCGGGAAGGCCGTGCGCAGCACCTGCACCGACGCGCGGATCAGCAGCAGGCTGGCGAGGATCGGCACCGCCAGGCGCAGCAGGCCCACCGGCAGCAGGTCCTTGAGCGCCCAGCGCAGCACCAGGCCCGCCAGCAGCGCGGCCAGCGGGAAGAACACGCCGTCGTACAGGCGTCTGCCGTACCAGATGCTCGGCTCGCGCCGGCCCCGGCCGCCGCCCAGCCAGACAAGGCCGTAGGCCACGGCCAGCGAGGCCAGCAGCATGCCCACTTCGGCGGCCACCGCCAGCGGCGTCATGTCGCTGAGCGCCTGTTGCAGCGATTTCAGCCGCTGCATGCGCGACCTCCGCCGGGCGCCGGCGTCAAGGGCGACGGCCGCATCAGAGCTCGGCCAGCACGCGGATGTGCGCAGCGACGCTGCGCGCCAGCGCGCTGAGGTTGTAGCCGCCCTCCAGGCAGGAGACGATGCGCCCCTGCGCATGACGCTCGGCGAGCGCCTTGATGCGCTGGGTGATCCACTCGTAGTCGGCCTCGACCAGACCGAGCTGGCCCAGGTCGTCCTCGCGGTGCGCGTCGAAGCCGGCCGAGATGAAGACCATCTGCGGCCTGTACTCCTCGAGGCGCGGCATCCACATCATCTCGATCAGCTCGCGGATGGCCGGGCCCCGGCTGTAGGCCGGGATCGGCAGGTTGACCATGTTGGTGCCGAGCGGCGTGCCGCCGCTGAACGGGTACAACGGGTGCTGGAAGAAGCTGGCCATCAGCACGCGCTCGTCGTTGGCGATGATGTCCTCGGTGCCGTTGCCGTGGTGCACGTCGAAGTCGATGATGGCCACGCGCTTCAGGCCGTGCACGTCCAGCGCGTGGCGCGCGGCCACTGCCACGTTGTTGAAGAAGCAGAAGCCCATGGCCTGGTCGCGCGTCGCATGGTGCCCGGGCGGGCGCACGGCGCAGAAGGCGTTGGTGCAGCGGCCGGCCAGCACCTCGTCGGTGGCGGCCACCGCCGCGCCGGCCGAACGCAGGGCCGCGCGCAGCGTGCCGCTGCCGATTACCGTGTCCGGGTCCACCGCCCGCGATTCGCCGGCGATGCGCACCTGCTCCATCAGGTCCATGACCTCGGCCACGTAGCCGCTGGTGTGGGCGCGGGACAGCTGTTCGAGCGTGGCCGCCGGCGCCTCGTGAAAATCCAGCCCTATGTCGAGCCCGGTCGCGCGCAGGTGGTCGGCGATCGCGTCCAGCCGCTGCGGGCACTCGGGATGGCCCGCGCCCATATCGTGCAAACGACACTCCGAGTGACTGTAGTAAGCGGTGCTCATGCCGGGCGCGTCGGGCTTTTGGGTTATGGTCGAGCGGATGGATTCGAGTGTAGCGCGCCAGATTTCGCGCCTGGTGGACCAGCTCGGCACGGTGATCGTCGGCAAGCGCGCGCAGATCGAGGACTGCGTGGCCTGCCTGCTGGCCGGCGGCCACCTGCTGATCGAGGACGTGCCCGGCGTCGGCAAGACCACGCTGGCGCATGCGCTGGCGGTGTGCCTGGGGCTGAAGTTCTCGCGCGTGCAGTTCACCGCCGACCTGATGCCGTCGGACCTGGTCGGCGTCAGCGTCTACGAGCGCAGCAAGGAGAGCTTCGTCTTCCACCCCGGGCCGGTGTTCGCCCAGGTGCTGCTGGCCGACGAGATCAACCGCGCCGGCCCGAAGACGCAGAGTGCGCTGCTCGAGGCGATGGAGGAGCAGCAGGTGTCGGTGGAAAACGAGACCCGCGCGCTGCCCAGGCCCTTCTTCGTCATCGCCACGCAGAACCCCACCGACCAGCTCGGCACCTACCCGCTGCCCGAATCGCAGCTCGACCGCTTCCTGCTGCGCATCACCCTCGGCTACCCGGACCGCGCCTCGGAGCGCGCCCTGCTGGTGGGCGAGGACCGGCGCGAGGCCATCACCCGCCTGCCCGCCGTGATGCAGCCGGGCGAGCTGCAGCACGCGCAGAAGGCGGTGCAGCAGGTGCTGGCGTCGGAGGCGCTGCTGGACTACCTGCAGACGCTGATTGCCGCCACGCGCTCCGGCCAGTGGTTCGTCGAGGGCCTGAGTCCGCGCGCGGGCATCGCCGTGCTGCGCGTGGCCAAGGCGCGCGCGCTGATGGCGCAACGCGAGTACGTCGCGCCGGACGACCTGCAGGCGATCCTGCCGCAGGCCATCGCGCATCGTCTGCAGCCGATCGCGGGTGCCGGCCGCGGCGCCATCGAGCAGGTGCGCGCGATGGTCGAGGCGACGCCGATCCCGTAGCCGCCATGCCCAGGTCGGAGGCGCCGGCTTGAGCAGCCCCGCGGTCCTGCCCGAGGGCGGCGTGCGCGCCCGCGGCGCCCGCGCGCTCGACGTCGACGCGGCAACGTCCGCGCCGCCGCGCGGCCTGCGCCAGCGGCTGCGCCGCTGGTGGTTGTCGCGCCACCCGGTCACCGACACCTGGACGCTGAACCAGCACAACATCTACATCCTGCCGACCAAGGGCGGCTGGGCCTTCGGCGTGACGCTGCTGGCGATGCTGGTGTCGTCGATCAACTACCAGCTGAACCTGGGCTACGTGCTGACCTTCCTGCTCGCCGGCAGCGGGCTGGTGTCGATCCACCTGACGCACGGCACGCTGCGCGGCCTGACGCTGCGGCTGCGGCCGGCGGCGCCGGTATTCGCCGGCGAGCCGGCGCTGCTGGAGGTGGTGATGTCCAACCCCGGCGGCGCACGGCACGGCGTGTGCCTGCGCTTCCAGCAGCGGCGCCGGCAGGACCGCAACGCCTGGTGCGACGTGCCCGCGCTGGGCCAGGCCAGCGCCAGCCTGAGCGTGGTGCCGGCCGCGCGCGGCTGGCACGAGCTGCCGCCGCTGGTGGTGGAGACGCAGTTCCCCTTCGGCCTGTTCCGTGCCTGGACGCACTGGCGGCCGGCCAGCCCGGTGCTGGCCTATCCCCGGCCCGAGCAGCCCGCACCGGCGCTGCCCCTGGCCGGCAGCGCGCCGGGCGGGGCCCCGCAGGCGCGCTCCGGCGAAGGCAGCGAGCTCGACGGCGTGCGCGCCTGGCGGCGCGGTGACAGCCGGCGCCACGTGGTCTGGAAGAAGGCGGCCCGCAGCGGCCACATGGTCAGCCGCGAGACCACCTCGGAACACAGCCGCGAGCTGTGGCTGGACTGGCAGGCGGCGCAGGGCGCCGACCGTGCCGACCCCGAGGCCCGGCTGTCGCGCCTGGCGGCCTGGCTGCTGGCCGCCGAAGCGCAGGGCCTGGTCTACGGCCTGCGGCTGCCGGGCCGGCAGTTCGTGCCGGGCCGCGGCGAACTGCACCAGCGTCAACTGCTGCGCGAGCTGGCGCTGTGGAACTGAGCCGACGTTCGCTGGCGTTGCCCGCCTGGCCGGGCTGGCGCCACCTGCCGCGCGACAGCCGCGACACGCTCTTCCTGCTGGCCGTGATCGGCTGGACCGTGCTGCCGCACGCGGCGCACCTCGCGCCCTGGTGCGTCGCCCTGACCGCGCTCATGCTGTTCTGGCGCGCCTACCTGGCGCTGAGCAGCGCCCCGCTGCCCAGCCGCTGGGCGGTGGCGGGCGTGCTGCTGATCGCGGCAGCGCTCACGCTGTGGACCGAGCGCACGCTGCTCGGCAAGGAAGCCGGCGTGACCATGCTGGTGGTGCTGATGTCGCTGAAGACGCTGGAGCTGCGCGCACGGCGCGACGCGCTGGTGGTGTTCTTCCTCGGCTTCTTCGTCGTGCTGACGAACTTCCTGTACTCGCAGTCGCTGCTCACCGCGGCGGCGATGCTGCTGTCGGTGTGGGGCCTGATGACGGCGCTGGTGCTGGCGCACATGCCGGTGGGCCGGCCCTCGCTGCGCCAGGCCGGAGGGCTGGCCGCCCGTGCCGCCGCGCTGGGCATGCCGCTGATGGTGGCGCTGTTCCTGCTGTTCCCGCGCATCGGCCCGCTGTGGGGCCTGCCGCAGGACGCCATCGGCAAGACCGGCCTGTCGGGGTCGATGCAGATGGGCGCGCTGGCGGAGATCGCCAACGACGACGAGATCGCGTTCCGCGTGCGTTTCGACGGCCCGGTGCCGCCGCCGGAGGCGATGTACTTCCGCGGCCCGGTGCTGACCCGCTTCGACGGGCGTGAGTGGACCCGCGTGCCCGGGAGCGCGCCGATGACGCCGCGCCTGCACAGCGAGATCCAGCTGCTGGGCCGGCCGCTGCGCTACGAGATGACCCTGGAGCCGAGCCGGCTGGCGCTGCTGCCGCTGCTCGAACTGACGCCCGACCGCATCGACGCGGCGCCGTCGGTCGAAGGCCTGAACACCTGGCTGCGCAGCGACCTGCAGTGGCAGACCGAGCGGCCCGTCGCCGAGCGGCTGCGCTTCGCGGCGACCGCATGGCCGGCGCACCGCCACGGGCCGCGGCAGATGACCCTGTCGCTGCGCGACCACGTGGCGCTGCCGCCGGACCACAACCCGCGCACGCTGGCCTGGGCCGCCGCGCTGCGCCGGCAGCCGAGCCTGGCCGAGGCCGAGCCGCGTGCGCTGGTCGCCGCGGTGCTCAGGCACCTGCGCAGCGGCGACTACCTGTACACGCTGGAGCCCGGCAGCTACGGCAAGCATGCGGTGGACGAGTTCTGGCTCGACCGCCGGCTGGGCTTCTGCGAGCACTTCGCCGCCAGCATGGTGGTGGTGCTGCGGGCGATGGACGTGCCCGCCCGGGTGGTCACCGGCTACCAGGGCACCGACCCGCGGCCGGTGGACGGCTACTACATCGTGCGCCAGAGCCATGCGCATGCCTGGGTCGAGTTCTGGCAACCCGGCGAAGGCTGGCTGCGCGTGGACCCGACGGCGGCCGTGTCGCCGGAGCGCGTGTCCCGCGGCGCGAACCTGGTGCCGCGGCAGGGCCTGGTGGCGGACGCGCTGGGCGGCGTCAGCCCGCAGTTGCTGGCCGGGCTGCGCAGCCTGATGGAGGCCGCCAACAACCGCTGGAACCAGTGGGTCATGAACTACTCGCGCAGCCAGCAGTTCCGCCTGCTCGAAAGCCTGGGCGTGGAGGCGCCCAGCTGGCAGGACCTGGCGCTGGCGCTGATCGGCCTGCTGTGCACCGGCAGCCTGGCCGGGGCCGCCTGGGCGCTGTGGGACCGCCACCGCCAGGACCCCTGGCAGCGCCTGCAGCAGCGCATCCAGCAGCGCCTGGCACAGTTGCAGGTGCCGGTGCAGGCGCACGACCCGCCGCGCACCCGCGCCGAGCGCGTGCGCCGCCACCTGGGCAACGGCGGCGAGGCCTTGGCGCAGCAACTCGAGGCCCTGGACCGCTGGCGCTACGGGCGCACCGGACGCAGCGGCCTGCCGCGGGCCTGGTGGAAGCGCTTCGCGGCGCTGGCCGCGCAGGCCGGCCACCGATAATCGCGCATGAATTCGAACGGCCGCCGGCTGCTGCCGGCACTCTTCCTGGCCGCGCTGCTGCCGCACGGCGCGACGGCCGCGCCCAAGGCCGCCAAGGCGCGCGACACGCGCGTGGCCGATGCCCCCGCCGAGAACTACGCGGCGCGCCAGGACGTGCGCGACTTCGCCGCGCAGGTCGCCGAGAAGCGCGAGCTGCCGGCCGACTGGGTGCAGGCGCAACTGGCGCTGGCCCGGCGCCAGAGCGCGGCGCAGCGCCTGATGATGCCGCCGCCGGCCGGCACGGCGAAGAACTGGGCAGCCTACCGCGACCGCTTCGTCGAGCCGCAGCGCATCATGGCCGGCGCGCGCTTCTGGCAGGACAACGCCGACTGGCTGCGGCGCGCCGAGGAACGCTACGGCGTGCCGGCCGAGATCGTCGTCGGCATCGTCGGCGTCGAGACCTTCTATGGCCGCATCACCGGCAACTTCCGCGTGCTCGACGTGCTGGCCACGCTGGCCTTCGACTTCCCCACCGGGCGCAGCGACCGCAGCCCCTTCTTCCGCCAGGAACTGGAGGAGTTCCTGGTGATGTGCCGGCGCGAGGGGCTGGACCCGACGCTGCCGAAGGGCTCCTTCGCCGGCGCGATGGGCCTGCCGCAATTCATGCCCGGCAGCATCAACCGCTGGGCGGTGGACTTCGACGAAGACGGCCGCATCGACCTCAACGGCAGCGCCGCCGACGTGGTCGGCAGCGTGGCCCACTATCTGGCCGCGCACGGCTGGCAGCGCGACATGCCGGTCGTCTACGCGGTGGCGCCGCCGGTGGACACGTCGGCGCGCGCCACGCTGCTTCAACCCGACATCCTGCCCAGCTTCAGCGCCGAGCAGATGCTGTCGATGGGCGCCGAACTGGACGACGCCGGCCGTGCCCACGCCGGCCCGCTGGCGCTGGTCGAGCTGCAGAACGGCAATGCCGCGCCCACCTTCGTGGCCGGCACGCAGAACTTCTACGCGGTGACGCGCTACAACTGGTCCAGCTACTACGCCATGGCGGTGATCACGCTGGGCGACGCGGTCAAGCGGCAGCGATAGCTCCGCACCGATTCTCGACACACTGCATCGAAGCGCGGTGCCGGCAGCTGACGCATGGCCGTCGCTCGCATCGTTCTTGGCGGGCCGAGGCTGGCGGCCGCGCGGGAGAAGGAATGGGGCGACTGCCGCGCGCCGGTTTCCGACTTCCGTTCGGCCGGGCCTGCCGGCCCTCAAGCACCGTCCGCGTCGTCGGCCAGATGCGCCCTGGCCTGCTCGGCGCTTTCGAAGATGTGCGGCGCCACGCCGCGCTGGCGCAAGGCCTCGCCGAGCTTGACGCGCAGGAAGGCGCTCGTGGTGTAGCGCGTCACGCGCGAATAGAAGCGCTGCGCCAGGTCGCTGACCATCGCCGAATACTCGTCCAGGATCTGCGGCGCGACCTGGAAGTTGTCGTAGTCGATGATCGCCGGCACCTTGTGCGCCAGCGGCGCCAGGCAGCGCTGCACCGCGTCGCGAATGGCCTCGACGTCGGCGCTGTCGCGCACCACGTGGCCCTCGAAGTTGGCGAAGAAGATGCCCTGCAGCGCGTCGTAGCTGAAGCGGCGCGCCAGCGGCAGGTGCAGCAGGTCCTGGCGCAGCCCCATCGGACCGTCGGCAAAGATGCGCGCGTCCATCGGCCGCGGCGGCACGGGCATCAGCGGCACGAAGTCCATCTGCGCCAGCACGTCGCGCTCCAGGTCGATGCCCGGCGCGATCTCGATCAGTTCCAGCCCCGCCTCGCCCAGCCGCAGCACGCAGCGCTCGGTGATGTACAGCACCGGCTGGCCGCGCTGCCGGGCCAGCGCGCCACTGAAGGTGCGGTGCTCGACGGCGGCGACGAACTTGCGCGTGTGGCCCTCGCGCTCGATGTGCAGCCTGCCCTGCGCCACCGCCATCTTCACGCCGCCGGCGTTGAAGGTGCCGACGAAGACCACGCGCTTGGCGTTCTGGCTGATGTTGATGAAGCCGCCCGCCCCGGCCAGCCGCGGGCCGAACTTGCTGACGTTGAGGTTGCCTTCGGCGTCCGCCTGCGCCAGACCCAGGAAGGCCAGGTCCAGCCCGCCGCCGTCGTAGAAGTCGAACTGGTAGGGCTGGTCGATCACCGCCTGGGTGTTGATGGCCGCGCCGAAGTCCAGCCCGCCGGCGGGCACGCCGCCGATGACGCCGGGCTCGGCAGTCAGCGTCATCAGGTCGACGATGCGCTCCTCGCTGGCCACGGCGGCAATGCCCTCGGGCATGCCGATGCCCAGGTTGACCACGCCGTTGGCATGCAGCTCCATCGCCGCGCGGCGCGCGATGACCTTGCGCACGTCCAGCGGCAGCGGCTTGAGCTGGTCGACCGGCACGCGCATCTCGCCCGAGTAGCCGGGGTGGTAGCGGGTGTGGAAGGTCTGCCAGTGCTGCTCGGGGTCGGCCAGCACCACGCAGTCGACGAGCACGCCAGGCACCTTCACCTGGCGCGGCTGCAGCGAGCCGCGCTCGGCGATGCGCTCGACCTGCGCGATGACGATGCCGCCGCTGTTGTGCACCGCGGTGGCGATGGACAGGCTCTCCAGCGTGAGCGCCTCGCGTTCCATGGTCAGGTTGCCGTCGGCATCGGCGGTGGTGCCGCGGATGATGCCCACCTGGATGGGGAAAGTCCTGTACAGCAGGCAGTCCTCGCCGTCGAGCCGCATCAGCTCGACCAGCGGCGCGGTGGTGCGGGCGTTCATGCGGCCGCCGCCGTGGCGCGGGTCGACGAAGGTGCCCAGGCCGACGCGGCTCAGATGCCCCGGCCGGCCGCCGGCGATGTCGCGGTACAGGCAGGAGATCACGCCCTGCGGCAGGTTGTAGGCCTCGATCTTGCCCTCCACCGCCAGCCTGCCCAGGCCCGGCACCAGGCCCCAGTGGCCGCCGATGACGCGGCCGACCAGGCCTTCGTGCGCGAGGTGGTTCAACCCCTTGTGGTGGCCGTCGCCCTGCCCCGCGGCGTAGACCAGCGTCAACCCGCGCGGTGCGCCTTCGGCCAGGAAGCGCTGCTCCAGCGCGACGGCAATGCCTTCGGCGAAGCCGATGCCGACGAAGCCCGAGGTGGCCACGGTGTCGCCATCGCGGATCAGGTGCACGGCCTCGGCCGCGCTGACCTGCTTGCCGCGGTCCGGCGACTGCGGCGACCCGGGGCGCAAGGTCGGCGGCGGCATGGCGTCGACGCGTCAGCCGGCCGAAGACCCGGTGGGCACGCCCTGTTCCTGCGCGGCGCGCTGCTGCAGCTGAAGCGCGCCGATGAAGGCCGGGCGCTGAGACAGGCGCTGCCAATAGGCCGCGATGGCCGGCGTGAACTGCGCCGACAGCTTCAGCACGCCGGCCAGCATCAGCGCATAGCCTACCGACACGTCGGCGGCGGTGAAGCGCCCGGCGGCCAGGTAGGGCGAGGCCTGCAGCCGCGGCTCCAGCGTGCGCAGCCGCGCCAGGAACCACTTGCCGTAGTCCTCCACCACCTGCGGGTGGCGGCGCTCGGGCGGCTCGAACTGGCCGTAGCGCAGCAGCAGCGTCTGCGGGAAGGTGAGCGTGGCCTCGCCAAAGTGCAGGAAGTTGAGGTAGTCGGCGAAGCCGGGCTCGTCGGGCTCGACGTTCAGCGCGCGCGGCGAGTGCTTGACCGCCAGGTACTGGCAGATGGCCGACGATTCGGTCATGCGCGACTCGCCGTCGATCAATAGCGGGATCGTGCCCAGCGGGTTGGTCTCGAGGTACTCGCGCTTGAACACCCGCGGCGGAAACGGCAGCATGCGCAGGTCGCAGGGCAGACCCAGCTCCTGGAGCATCCACAACGGCCGGAAGGACCGTGCGCTCATGCAGTGGTACAGGACGATCATGCGGTGACTCCAGGCCGCTTGGCCAGCAAGGCGCGCGCCACGCGCGAAACGGGCTCTCGGCCCAGTTGGGAACTGATCCAGGCCGCGACGTCGACCAGCGCGTCCAGGTCGATGCCGGTGTCGGCACCCAGGCCGTGCAGCAGGTAGACCACCTCCTCGGTGGCCACGTTGCCGGTGGCGCCCTTGGCATAGGGGCAGCCGCCCAGGCCGCCGACCGAGGCGTCGAAGCAGCGCAGCCCGAACTGGTAGGACGCGTGCACGTTGGCCACCGCCATGCCGTAGGTGTCGTGGTAGTGGCCGGCCAGCTGCTGCAGCGGCACGTGCCGGGCCACCGCCTCCAGCATGCGCTGCACCGACGCGGGCGTGCCCACGCCGATGGTGTCGCCCAGCGACACCTCGTGGCAGCCGATGTCGGCCAGGCGCTGCGCCACCGCGGCCACCTGCTGCGGCGCCACCGCGCCCTCGTAGGGGCAGGCGATGACGCAGGAGACGTAGCCGCGCACCTTGACGCCGCGGTCGCGCGCCTCGGCCAGCACCGGCAGGAAGCGCTCGATCGATTCGGCGATCGTGCAGTTGATGTTCTTCTTGGAGAAGGCCTCCGAGGCCGCGGCGAACACCGCCACCTCGTCGGCGCCGGCCTCCAGCGCCGCGCGCAAGCCCTGCAGGTTGGGCGTCAGCACCGGGTAGCGCACACCGGGCCGGCGCTGCAGCGCACGCATCAGCGCGTCGTGATCGCCCATCTGCGGCACCCACTTCGGCGAGACGAAGGAGGTGGCCTCGATCTCGCGCAGCCCGGCCGCCGCCAGGCGGTCGATCAGCTCCAGCTTGGTGGCCAGCGGCACCTGCTGTTTCTCGTTCTGCAGGCCGTCGCGCGGCCCCATCTCGACGATGCGTACGGACGCTGCCATGTTCATCTCCGAATGTTCCTGTGCGTGACGAAGGTGTACAGGAGCCCGTTCCAGCGGGCGCCGCGGAACCGTCTTCGCCGGGGCACCGGCGGCGCCCCCTCGATGGGAAGCGGCGAAGCCGCCTTGCGGGGGTGGGTCATGCCACCTCGAAATCGACCAGGTCCACGCCGTCGACCACCTGGTCGCCGACGGCGCAGCGGAAGGCCTTGACCGTGCCGGCCTGCGGCGCGTTGAGGGTGTGCTCCATCTTCATCGCCTCCAGCACCAGCAGCGGCGCGCCCTTGGCGACGCGGGCGCCGACCCCGGCGACCAGCGCGATCACCTTGCCCGGCATCGGCGCCTTCAGGCCGCCTTGCACGTCCTCGCCGCCACCGCCGGTGTTGAGCGTGTCCACCAGCGCCAGCGGCCAGGAGCGGCCTTCGAAGAACACGTGGCGGCGCTCTGCGCTGACCACCACCGTGGCATGGACGCGGCGCTCGCCCAGCTGCGCGTGCAGCTGGCCGTTCGGCCCCGTCGTGGCGCGCGCCAGCACCGCGCGCGGGCCGACGCCCAGCGCGTGGCCGCCCGGGACCGCGCGCACCGACACCGCCTGCAGCGCATCGCCGTGACGCAGCGTGACCAGCCGCGTGGCCTCGCCATTGAGCCGCCAGCCATCGAGTATGCGCCAGGGCGAATCTCCCGCCGCCGGTGCGGGCGATGCGGCTTCGCGCTGCAGTTCGGCCAGCGCGGCCAGCATCCACACCTCGTCGGGCACGGCCGTCTTCTCGGGGAAGAGGTTGGCCTGCTCGCGTTCGATCAGCGCCGTGTCCAGGTCGGCGCTGGCGAAGGACGGCACGCTCACCAGCCGCGACAGGAACTCCACGTTGTTGGCCACGCCGACCACGCGGTACTGCGCCAGCGCCTGGCGCATGCGCGCCAGCGCCGCGTCGCGCGTGCGGTCCCAGACGATCAGCTTGGCGATCATCGGGTCGTAGTGCGGCGTGATGGCGTCGCCCTGCTCGACGCCGGTGTCCACGCGCACGTGCTCGCTCTCGGGCGGCGGCGACAGGTGCAGCAGCCTGCCGGTGGACGGCAGGAAGCCCTTGTCCGGGTCTTCGGCATAGATGCGCGCCTCGATCGCATGGCCGTCGATGGCCAGCTGGTCCTGGCGCAGCGGCAGCGGCTCGCCGGCGGCCACGCGCAGCTGCCATTCCACCAGGTCCAGCCCGGTGATCATCTCGGTCACCGGGTGCTCGACCTGCAGCCGGGTGTTCATCTCCATGAAGTAGAAGCTGCCGTCGGGCTGGGCGATGAACTCCACCGTGCCGGCGCCGACGTAGCCCACGGCCTGGGCGGCATCGACCGCGGCGCGCCCCATCGCCGCGCGGCGCTCCAGCGTCATGCCCGGCGCGGGGGCTTCTTCCAGCACCTTCTGGTGGCGGCGCTGCACCGAGCAGTCGCGCTCGAACAGGTAGACGCAATGGCCGTGCGCATCGCCGAAGACCTGGATCTCGATGTGCCGCGGCCGCAGCACGTATTTCTCGACCAGCACATGCGCGTCGCCGAAGGCGCTCTTCGCCTCGCGCTGGCACGAGGCCAGCGCGGCGGCGAAGTCCTCCGCCCTGTCGACACGGCGCATGCCCTTGCCGCCGCCGCCGGCGCTGGCCTTGATCAGCACCGGAAAGCCGATGTCGCGGGCCTGCGCCTCGAGGAAGCCCGGGTCCTGCTCGTCGCCGTGGTAGCCGGGCGTCAGCGGCACGCCGGCCCGGGACATCAGCGCCTTGGCCGCCGACTTGCTGCCCATCGCGCGGATGGCCGAGGCCGGCGGGCCGACGAAGACGATGCCGGCCGCGGCGCAGGCCTCGGCGAAGGCCTCGTTCTCCGACAGGAAGCCGTAGCCGGGGTGCACCGCCTGCGCGCCGCTGCCCTTGGCGGCCTCGAGGATCTTGTCCGCCAGCAGGTAGGACTGGCGCGCCGGCGGCGGGCCGATCAGCACCGCCTCGTCGGCCAGGCGCACGTGGCGCGCGTTGGCGTCGGCCTCGGAATACACGGCCACCGTGGCGATGCCCATGCGCCGCGCGGTCTTGATCACCCTGCACGCGATCTCGCCCCGATTGGCGATCAGGATCTTGTTGAACATCCGGTGTCTCCGTCAGTGCCGCCACACGCGCAACCCGCGATGCCGCTCGAAGGCATCGAAGTCGCGATCGTCGTGCAGCAGCGCGTAGTCGCGCTCGATGCAGAAAGCCGCCACCAGCACGTCGACGGCGCTGCGCACCGTGTGGCCGCGGCCGCGCAGCTGGCGGTAGTGTTCGGCCGCCGCCACGGCCAGTTCGGGGTCGACCGCCGCTTCGACCTCCAGCCCCTGCATCAGCTGGCGCGCAGCGCGCAGCTCGTGCTCCAGCCTGAAGCCGCGCAACACCTCGAACAGCACCAGGTCGGGCACGACGAGGCGGACCTCGCCGTGGTCGAGCAGCTCGCCGAGCAGCTCTGCCGCAGGCGCGTCGTAGCCGTTGAAGAAGTCGATCCACACCGACGAGTCAACGACCAGCACGACGCCCACCCCTTGCCGCGGGCGAGCGCGGCGCCGGCTCTGCCGCCACCAGCGGTGGTTGCGCCGTCCAGTCGATGGAATCGTCGCCCTGCCAGTGCAGCTTGCCGCGCCATTTCAGGACCTCGCGGTACGCAGCCCGGCGGGCGAGCAGCTTCAGCCCGGCCTCGACCGCGTCCTTCTTGGTCTTGAACGGGCCGGCCTGCATGGCCTTGGCCATCAAGTCATCGTCGATGTCGATATTGGTGCGCATGATGTGTAAGACTCTTGATCTATATACACATCGTACACTACATGCGGAACAGGCCGAACCTGGTCGGCGCAATTGGCGCGTTCAACGCCGCGGCCAGCGACAGCCCGAGCACGCGCCGCGTCTGCGCCGGGTCGACGACGCCGTCGTCCCACAGCCTGGCACTGGCGTAGTACGGATGGCCCTGGTGCTCGTACTGCTCGAGCAGCGGCTTCTTGAAGTCGGCCTCGTCGTCGTTCGACCACTGCCCGCCCTTGGCCTCGATGCCGTCGCGCCGCACCGTGGCCAGCACGCTGGCCGCCTGCTCGCCGCCCATCACGCTGATGCGCGCGTTGGGCCACATCCACAGGAAGCGCGGGCTGTAGGCGCGGCCGCACATGCCGTAGTTGCCGGCACCGAAGCTGCCGCCGATCAGCACCGTCAGCTTCGGCACCTGCGCAGTCGCGACCGCGGTGACCATCTTCGCGCCATCCTTGGCGATGCCGGCGTTCTCGTACTTGCGGCCGACCATGAAGCCGGTGATGTTCTGCAGGAACAGCAGCGGCACGGCTCTCTGGGCGCACAGCTCGATGAAGTGCGCACCCTTCTGCGCCGATTCGCCGAACAGGATGCCGTTGTTGGCGACGACGCCCAGCGGCATGCCGTGCAGCCGGGCGAAGCCGGTGACCAGCGTGGCGCCGTAGCGCGCCTTGAACTCGTCGAAACGGGAGCCGTCGACGATGCGCGCGATGACCTCGCGCACGTCGTAGGGCTTGCGCGTGTCGGCGGGGATGATGCCGTAGATCTCCTGCGGGTCGTACAGCGGCTCCTCGCTGGGCTGCAGCGTCACCGTCTGCGGCTTGGCGCGGTTGAAGCTGGCGACGATGCGGCGCGCGATGAAGAGGGCATGGCTGTCGTTCTCGGCCAGGTGGTCGGCCACGCCCGACAGCCGCGTGTGCACGTCGCCGCCGCCCAGGTCCTCCGCGCTGACCACCTCGCCGGTGGCCGCCTTCACCAGCGGCGGGCCGCCCAGGAAGATGGTGCCCTGGTTGCGCACGATCACCGTCTCGTCGCTCATCGCCGGCACGTAGGCGCCGCCGGCCGTGCACGAGCCCATCACCACCGCCACCTGCGGGATGCCGGCGGCCGACATGTTGGCCTGGTTGTAGAAGATGCGGCCGAAGTGCTCGCGGTCGGGGAAGACCTCGTCCTGCTTCGGCAGGAAGGCGCCGCCCGAATCCACCAGGTAGATGCACGGCAGGTGGTTCTGCAGCGCGATCTCCTGCGCGCGCAGGTGCTTCTTCACCGTCATCGGGTAGTAGGTGCCGCCCTTCACCGTGGCGTCGTTGGCCACGATCATGCATTCGCGGCCCATCACGCTGCCGATGCCGGTGACGATGCCGGCCGACGGCGCCTCGTTGTCGTACATGCCCAGGGCGGCCAGCTGGCCCACCTCCAGGAACGGCGTGCCCGGGTCGAGCAGGTGCTCGACCCGTTCGCGCGGCAGCAGCTTGCCGCGCGAGGCATGGCGCGCACGCGCCACTTCACCTCCACCCAGCGCCACCTGCGCAGCCTTGGCGCGCAGGTCGTCGACCACCGCGCGCATGCGGCTGGCGTTGTGGCGGAAATCCTCCGATCGGGTGTCGATCTGGCTCTTCAGCGCTTGCATAGGTTCATCCGCCCCCGACTGGGTTCATCGACGCCAGCGCCTGGATCGACGCCTCATGACCTTCTTCCCACTTGCCGCGGCCGTCGATGGTGATGCCCAAGGGCCGCAACAGCCCGTCCTCCAGCCCGTAGACCAGGCCGTGCACCTCCACCTTCTGGCCACGCCGCCAGGCATCGCGCAGGATCGTCGTGCGGCAGACGTTGCCGACCTGCTCGACGACGTTCAGCTCGACGAGCTTGCGGCCCAGCGCCACCGGGTGCTCGCTGAGATCGAAGCGGTGCAGGTGCTTGAAGGCGACATCGGCCACGTGGCGCAGCCAGTTGTCGACCAGCCCGACCGAACGCCGTTCGACCACCGCCTGCACGCCGCCGCAGCCGTAGTGGCCGACGACCATCACGTGTTCGACCTGCAGCACCTCCACCGCGTACTGCAGCACCGACAGGCAGTTCAGGTCTGAGTGCACCACCAGGTTGGCCACGTTGCGGTGCACGAACACCTCGCCCGGCTCCAGGCCGACGATCTCGTTGGCCGGCACGCGGCTGTCGGAGCAGCCGATCCACAGGTACTTGGGCGCCTGCAAGTGCGCCAGGCGGCTGAAGTACTGCGGGTCCTGCGAGACGCGCTGGTGGGCCCAGGCGCGGTTGTTGGCGAACAAGCCGTCGAGACTGCACATGGCTAGGGTCGCTTCGCATCGGGCAAGGCCGAGATCGGCAGGCGGCGGATCGCGCTCGTCCCCTCCGGTTGCCTGCCCTGGCCTGCGGTGTTCATCACATCGACTCGGAGTACAGTTCGCGGCCGATCAGCATGCGGCGGATCTCGCTGGTGCCGGCACCGATCTCGTACAGCTTGGCGTCGCGCCACAACCGGCCGGCCGGATAGTCATTGATGTAGCCGTTGCCGCCCAGCGCCTGGATCGCCTCGCCGGCCATCCAGGTGGCCTTCTCGGCCGAGTACAGGATGGCACCGGCCGCGTCCTTGCGCAGCGTGCGCGCATGGTCGCCGCGGTCGCAGGCCTGGCCCACGGCGTACACATAGGCCCGCGTGGCCGACCAGGTGCTGTACATGTCGGCAATCTTGCCCTGCATCAGCTGGAACTCGCCGATGCTCTGGCCGAACTGCTTGCGCTCGTGCACGTAGGGCAGCACCAGGTCCATGCAGGCGGCCATGATGCCCAGCGGGCCGCCGGACAGCACCGCGCGCTCGTAGTCCAGGCCGCTCATCAGCACCTTGACGCCCTTGCCTTCGCCGCCCAGCACGTTCTCGACCGGCACCTCGCAGTCGTCGAAGAACAGCGGCCAGGTGTTGCTGCCGCGCATGCCCAGCTTGTCGAGCTTCGCTCCGTAGCTCAGGCCCTTGAAGCCCTTCTCGACGATGAACGCGGTCATACCGCCGGCACCGGCGTTCAGGTCGGTCTTGGCATAGATCACCAGCGTGTCGGCATCGCCGCCGTTGGTGATCCACATCTTGCTGCCGTTGAGCACGTAGCGGTCACCCTTGAGATCCGCGCGCAGCTTCATGCTGACCACGTCGGAGCCGGCGTTGGGCTCGCTCATCGCCAGCGCGCCGACGTGTTCACCGCTGACCAGCCTGGGCAGGTACTTCGCCTTCTGCGCGGCCGTGCCGTTGCGGTGGATCTGGTTGACGCACAGGTTGGAATGCGCGCCGTAGCTCAGGCCCACCGCGGCCGAGGCGCGCGACACCTCCTCCATCGCGATGATGTGCGCCAGGTAGCCCATCTGGCTGCCGCCGTATTCCTCGGCCACCGTCATGCCGTGCAGACCGAGCGCGCCCAGCTTCTTCCACAGGTCGGGCGGGAACTGGTTGTCGCGGTCGATGTCGGCCGCGCGCGGCGCGATCTGCTCGGCGGCGAAGGCCTGCACGCTGTCGCGCAGCATGTCGAGCGTCTCGCCCAGCGCGAAGCGCAGGCCGGTGGTCAGGGACGTCATTTCCAGGGCTCCGGGTTTCAAGCGGTTTTGGCAACGGACAGACCAAGCTCTTCGATCATCTTCTCGCGCATCACGAACTTCTGCACCTTGCCGGTGATGGTCATCGGCATCTCGTTGACGAAGCGGATGTAGCGCGGCACCTTGTAGTGGGCGATCTGGTCGCGGCAGAAGTCGCGGATCTCCTGCTCGGTGCAAGTCTCGCCCGGCTTCAGCGTGATCCAGGCGCAGACCTCCTCGACGTACTTCGGGTCGGGCACGCCGAAGACCTGCACCGACTGCACCTTGGGGTGGCGGAACAGGAACTCCTCGACTTCGCGCGGGTAGACGTTCTCGCCGCCGCGGATCAGCATGTCCTTCACCCGGCCGACGATGTTGCAGTAGCCCTCGGCATCGATCGTCGCCAGGTCGCCAGTGTGCATCCAGCCGTCGCGGATGGCCTCGGCCGTGCGCGCCGCATCGCCCCAGTAGCCCTGCATCACCGCATAGCCCTTGGTGCACAGCTCGCCCTTCTCACCCACCGGCACGGTGCGGCCCTCGCCGTCGACGATCTTCACCTCCAGGTGCGGCTGGATGCGGCCGACGGTGGACACGCGGCGCTCCAGCGGGTCGTCGGTGGAGCTCTGGAAGGACACCGGCGAGGTCTCGGTCATGCCGTAGGCGATGGTCACCTCGTGCATGTGCATCTGCGCGACCACGCGCTTCATGGTCTCGATCGGGCAGGGCGAGCCGGCCATGATGCCGGTGCGCAGGCTGCTCAGGTCGAACTCCGCGAAGCGCGGGTGGTCTAGCTCGGCGATGAACATCGTCGGCACGCCGTGCAGCGCGGTGCAGCGCTCCTCGGCCACCGCCTGCAGCGTGGCCAGCGGCTCGAAGGCCTCGCCCGGGAAGACCATGCGCGCACCGGTGGCCGTGCAGGCCAGCACCGCCAGCACCATGCCGAAGCAGTGGTACAGCGGCACGGGGATGCACAGCGAGTCGGCCTCGCTGAAACGCATGCACTGCGCGATGAAGCGCGCGTTGTTGACCACGTTGTGGTGCGTCAGCGTCGCGCCCTTGGGGTTGCCGGTGGTGCCGCTGGTGAACTGGATGTTGATCGGGTCGTGGCAGTCGAGCTGCGCGCTGATCGCGTCCAGATGCTGCGTCTGCAGGCTGGCGCGGCCGCGTTCCAGCAGCGTGCCGTAGTTCAGCATGCCGGGCGTACGCTCGTCGCCCATGCGGATGATCCACTGCAGCGCCGGCAGCTTCGCGGCCTTCAGCGCACCGGGCTCGCTGTGCACAAGCTCCGGCGCCAGCGTCTGCAGCATCTGCAGGTACATCGAGGTCTTCAGCCGCTCGGCGGTGACGATGGCGCGGCAGCCCGAGACGTTGAGTGCGTACTCGAGCTCGTGCAGCCGGTAGGCCGGGTTGATGTTCACCAGGATCAGGCCGATGCGCGCGGTGGCGAACTGCGTCACCAGCCACTCGGCGCGGTTCGGCGACCAGATGCCGACGCGGTCGCCGCGCTGCAGCCTTAAGCCCAGCAGGCCGGCGGCCATCTCGTCGACTTGCGCCGCGAACTCGCGCCAGGTCCAGCGCATGCCCTGCTCGCGGAACAGCACCGCCGGCCGCTCGCCGAAGCGCGCCACCGTCTCGGCCAGCAGCGCCGGAATGGTCTGCCCGGACAGCGCCGCCGTCGTGTCGCCGTGCACGTGGGACAGTCCGTCGCGCGGCGCAAGGCCGGCCTTCGCATCGGTGGCTGCTGCCATGGTGTGCTCTCCTGCTGCGGGCCCATCGCCGGGGCCCGGTGGCGAAGCTTAAGCGCACGGGCCTCGCCTTTGGCGCCAGAGTGGTTGCATATCGTGCCATCCGGACCCACACTTCCGCCCTTGCGCATGCCGACCCAGCACCCTCCCCTGCGCCCGCCGGCCCGGCAGGCCGCCACGCCCATGGCCTTCGTACAGGCAGTGGTGCGGGGCTTCGAGCGCCACGGCGAGGACCCGTCCGAAGCGCTGCAACGGGCACAAATCGCGCCGTCGATGCTGCGCAAGCCCGAGGCCCGCGTCACCGCCGCCCAGTTCGAGCAGCTGTGCGAAGCCGCCATGCGGCAGCTGGACGACGAGGCGCTGGGCTGGTTCTCGCGCCGCCTGCCCTGGGGCAGCTACGGCCTGCTGTGCCGCGCGTCGCTGGGCGCGCCCAACCTGGGCGTGGCTCTGAAGCGCTGGTGCCGGCACCACCGGCTGCTGGTCGACGACATCGCGCTGCGGCTCGACGACGACGGCGAGGTGGCGACGCTGTCGATCGAGGAGCACCGCGACCTCGGCGCGCTGCGCGAGTTCTGCCTGCTGACCAGCCTGCGCTACCTGCACGGCTATGCCTGCTGGGCCGTCGACTCGCGCATCGCGCTGCGCGAGGCCAGCTTCCCCATCGATGCGCCGCCGCATGCCGCGGTCTACCCGCTGCTGTTCCCCGGCCCGGTGCGTTTCGCGGCGTCTCGGGCCGGCTTCAGCTTCGACGCGCACTACCTGGGGCTGCCGATGCGCCGCGACGAACGCGCGCTGCGCAGCATGCTGCAGCACGCGCTGCCGCTGACGGTGCTGCAGTACCGGCGCGACCGGCTGCTGGTGCAGCGCGTGCGCGAACTGCTGCACCACCCGACGGCCGACGCACTGCACGCCGAAGGCCTGGCCCGCGAACTCAACGTGTCGCTGCGCACCCTGCACCGCCATCTGCGCCAGCAGGGCGCATCGGTGCAGTCCCTGAAGGACGAAGTGCGCCTCCATCGAGCCCAGGACCTGCTTCGCCGCACCCGGCAGCCGGTAAAGCAGGTCGCGCACCTGCTGGGCTTCCGCAGCGCGAAGAGCTTCGCCCGCGCCTTCAGGAACTGGGCCGGCGTGGCGCCCAGCGAATGGCGCAGCGCCGAGCCCGTGACACGTTCGGATACCTTTGCCGCGGCGGACACCGGCAGAATCGTTCCCGGGCCCGCCGGCCAGGACAGGTTGGACGATGCGTGACTTTCAGGATTCCACGCTCTGGCGCATCAGCGCCTACGAGCGCATGCGCATCGAGCGCAGCTCCAGCGCCTTTGCGCAGCTGGGCGAGAACACGATGCTGCCGACCACGATGCTGGCGGACCTGCGCCAGCTCGACGTGCGCCGCGAGGGCGGCGACGTGCTGGAGATCCTGGCGGCCTGCATGCGGCATCGCCAGGCGGCGCTGATCTGCCTGCAGTACGAGAACCTCGTCTGGCCGGTCACCGTGTTCCCGGGCGAGCTGGTCTACCACTCGCCGCGCGACCTGTCGCTGGCCTCGCGCGACGGCCTGCACGCGATCCAGGTGATGTCCTGCGACGCGCCGGGCCTGCGTCCGCCGGGGCACTGGATGCACGAGCGTGTGGGCCGCATCGAGCACTACCACCCGCTGAAGCCGTTGCTGTGGCAGGTGGCGCTGCACGGGCCGCGCAGCGCGCTGCTGGCCGAGATTGCCGGCAACGCGGCCTACCGCGTGACGCTGTCGCGCGAGGACCGTCTGCTGGCGCCGGGCGCTCTCGGCCCGGCGGCCGACCGGCTGCGCAACGAAGCCGCCACGCTGCGCGACATCGCGCGCTGGCCGGGCATGAGCGCCGACCGCGCGAGCCGGCTGCTGAATGCGCTGTACCTCGGCTCGGCGTTGATGGTCATGCGCAGCCATCCGGCGGCGCGCCCCGACGAGAATCTGCTCGGCCGCCTGCTGCGTCGCGGCAAGCCGCGGCGCTGACGGCGCCGTCCAGGCAGGCGGGGCGCGCCGCGCCTCGGCGGCCGAGCACCGCCGCCCCGGCAAAGCGGGCGCCCGCGCCCAGGCGCTGCTCGATGCGCAGCGCCTCGTTCCACTTGGCCATGCGCTCGCCGCGCGCGAAGGCCCCCACCTTCAACTGCCCGACGCCCCAGCCGATGGCCAGGTGCACGATGGTGGTGTCCTCGGTCGCCCCCGAGCGTGCCGAGACGATGCCGGCATAGCCGCGCGAGCGTGCCGCCTGCCAGGCCTGCCAGGTCTCGCTGAGCGTGCCGCGCTGGTTGGGCTTGAGCAGCACGCAGTTGGCCGCGCCCGCCTCCGCCGCCTCCAGCACCCGCGGCGCGTGCGACACCAGCAGGTCGTCGCCGACCACCTGCACCTGCCCGCCGACCGCGCCGGTGAAGCGCGCGAAGCCCGCCAGGTCGTCCTCGGCCAGGGGATCCTCGATCGAGACGACGGGATAGCGCTCGATCCAGCGCAACAGCAGCTCGATCATGCCGTCGCTGTCCAGTTCGCGCGCCTCCAGGCCCAACCGGTAGCGCCCGCCCCGGCCGAACTCCGATGCGGCGACGTCCAGCGCGATGGCCACCTGCCGGCCAGGCTCGAAGCCGGCGGCCTCGATGGCGCGCAGCAGGGTCTCCAGCGCCTGTTCGTTGGTGTCGAAGTCGGGCCACCAGCCGCCTTCGTCGGCCACGCCCTGCGGCGGGCCGCGGCGGTGCATGAGCTGGCCCGCGCTGCGATAGACCTCTGCCGTCCATTCCAGCGCCTGGGCGAAGCAGCTCGCGCCGGGGCAGACGACCATGAAGTCCTGGATGTCCACGCGCCGCCCGGCGTGGGCGCCGCCGCCGAAGATCTGGATCTGCGGCAGCGGCAGCAGCGTGGCGCCGTCGCCGCCCAGGTGGCGGTACAGCGGCGTGCCGGCCGCGGCGGCCGCGGCGTGGGCCACCGCCATCGACACCGCCAGCGTCGCGTTGGCGCCCAGGCGCGACTTGTCCGGCGTGCCGTCCAGATCGATCAGGCAGCGGTCGATGCCGTCCTGGTCGGCGGCGTCGTGTCCCCGCAGCGCGCCGGCAATCTCGCCCCGCACGTGACCGAGCGCGCGTTGCACGTCCATGCCGCCGAAGGCGCTGCCGCCGTCGCGCAGCTCCAGCGCCTCGCGCGTGCCGGTGGAGGCCCCGGCCGGCACGATGGCGCGGCCGGCCGCGCCGCAGCCCAGGCGGACCTCGGCCTCCACCGTGGGCCGGCCGCGGCTGTCCCAGACGCGGCGCGCCAGGATGCCTTCGATGCGGGTATCGATCATCCGCCGACCCCTTGCGCCCAGGCCTGCCGCAGCGGCTGCAGGCGGCACACGGGCTCTGCCAGCAGCGCGCGCGCCACACGGCGCACCGTGTCCCGCGAACTCTGGTCCGCCAGGTACTCCACCGGCGACTTGCCGTCGACGCGTGCGAGCAGCAGCCCGGGCAGCAGCATGGCGGCGCGGCGCTGCAATGCATCGGGCGGCTCCCAGTCCACGCCGTCCAGGTAGCGCGCGGCCAGTGCGTCGAAGCAGCGCAGCAAGGACGGGGCCGCGCCCGGCGTCCACAGGCACTTGAGCAGCAGGTGGTTGAGGCAGAAAGCCAGGTCGAAGGCCGGGTCTCCCCAGACCGCGCATTCCGCATCCAGGAACACCGGTGAGTGGCCGTCGACGAGGATGTTCTTCGGGCTGACGTCGCCGTGCACCAGGGCCTTCGCCTGCGCCTGCGTGGCCTGCACCAGCGCGCGCAGCGGCGCCGCACGGTCCGGGTGGGCCAGCGCGGCGGCCAGCAGATAGGGCTCGAGGCGGATGTCGAAGAAGATCCGCTGGCTGTCGAATTCCGCCGCCAGCGCCGGCCGGGCGGCCGACCAGGCGTGGATGCGCGCCAGGGCCCGGCCCACCGCCGCGGCGGTGTCGGGGTCGGCCTGGCCCAGGCGCAGCTGGCTCTTCCACAGCGCGTGCGAGGGCAGGTAGGCCATCACCAGCACGCCCAGGCCCGCGTGCTGGCCCAGCACCTGCGGCGCGCAGCCGGGCACGGCCTGGCCCGCCGCCCGCATCCAGCGCGCTTCGTAGAGGTTGCGTTCGATCGGCGCCTGCCAGTCGGCGGCGACCCGCAGCCTGGGCAGCGCCCGCTTGGCGCACAGCGGTCCGCGCGCCGTGTCGATGCGCCAGATGTCGGAGGACACGCCGCCCGTCAGCGGCACCCCGCGCAGCGGCTCGTCGCCGACCAGTTTCAGTTCGCGCAGGGCCTGCACGAAGACCCCGGGCACGGCTGCGGTCGGCGCGCTCACGGCGCCTCGGCGTAGCCGGACTCGACCAGCTTCACCAGTGCATGCAGCGTCTGGTTCACCGGCACGGCGACGCCGAGCTCGCGGCCGCGGCGCGCGACATAGCCGTTCAGGTGGTCGATTTCGCTCGGCCTGCGCCGCGCCATGTCCTGCGCGGTCGACGACAGCTGCTGCGGCATGGCCAGCGCGATCTTCTGCACCGCCTCGCGCGAGGCCTGCAGCGGCAAGCTCACGCCGCAGGCTGCAGCCACCGCAATCACCTCCTGCACGACCAGGTCCTGCACGTCGCGGACCCACGTCAGGGCCGCCAGCTTCGCATAGGGCATCTGCGCCAGCGCAGAGATCGCGTTGTAGGCGCAGTTCACCAGCAGCTTGGCCCAGAGCTCGACGGCGACGTCGGGCACGATGCGCACCGGCACCTGCGCATCGGCGAAGAGCTCGACCAGGGCCTGCAGCGTCGGCCATTCGGGCACCGACGAGTGCGTGCCGCCGGGCATCGCGCCCACCGCCAGGTCGCCGCGGCCGAAGTGGCACACCCGCCCCGGCCCGGCCAGCGCCACCGCCACGTAGACCGCGGCGGGAATGACCCTGCAGGGCAGCCGGCGGGCCAGGATCTCAGCGTTGTCGACGCCGTTCTGCAGGCTCAGCACCCACGTGTCCGTCCCCAGATGAGGCGCCATCTGGCGCGCTGCAGCCTCGCTGTCGCCCGACTTGACGCAGCACAGCACCAGCTCGGCGCCGCGCAGCGCGGCCGGGTCCTCACCGGCCTGCAGATTCACCGCGTGCGCCGTGCCACCCATCTCCAGCTTCAGGCCATCGCGCTGGACGGCCTGCACATGCGCCGGCCGACCGATCAGCGTCACCTCGTGCCCGGCACGGGCCAGCATCGCCCCGAAGAAGCTGCCGACCGCGCCGGCGCCCATCACGCCGATGCGGCGCCTCGGCGCGACGGCCTCAGACGATCCTGCTGGCATGGCCGGCCCAGTACCTGTCGCGCAGCAGCCGCTTGTAGAGCTTGCCGGTGGGATGGCGCGGCAGCTCGGCCAGGAAGTCCACCGAGCGCGGGCACTTGATCGGCGACAGGTGCTCGCGGCAGAAGGCGATCAGCTCCTGTTCCAAGTCCTTGCCGGCCTCGGCCATGTCGCGCGGCTGCACCACCGCCTTGACTTCCTCGCCGAACTCCTCGTTCGGCACGCCGAACACCGCGACGTCGAACACCTTGGGGTGCGTGACCAGAAGGTTCTCGGCTTCCTGCGGGTAGATGTTGACGCCGCCGGAGATGATCATGTGGGCCTTGCGGTCGGTCAGGTACAGGTAGCCCTCGGCATCCATGTGGCCGATGTCGCCGAGCGTGGTCCACCCTTTGGCGTTCCTGCTCTGCGCGGTCTTCTCCGGGTCGTTGTGGTATTCGAAGACCTTGCCGTCGGAGAAGTACACGCCGCCGGTCTGGCCGGCCGGCAGCTCGTCACCCAGCTCGTCGCAGATGTGCAGCACGCCGACCACGGCGCGGCCCACCGTGCCCGGGTGCGCCAGCCAGTCCGGCGAGTTCACCAGCGTCATGCCCATGCCCTCGGTGCCGGCGTAGTACTCCCAGACGATCGGGCCCCACCAGTCGATCATCTGGCGCTTGACCGGCACCGGGCACGGCGCCGCGGCGTGGATGGCGATGCGCAGCGAACTCAGGTCGTGGGCCAGCCGCTGCGCGTCCGGCAGCTTGAGCATGCGCACGAACATCGTCGGCACCACCTGGGTGTGCGTGATGCGGTGCTGCGCCACCCGCGCCAGGAACTCGGCGGCGTCGAAATGCTCCATCACCACCACCGTCCCGCCCAGGCGCATCACCGCCATCGCGAAGCGCAGCGGGGCGGCGTGGTACAGCGGCCCGGGCGACAGGTAGACGGTGTCCGGGCCCATGCCCCACGGGCCGATGCACACCTTCAGCAGCGAACTGACGTAGGCGATGTCGGTCGATTCCGGCGGCACGAACACGCCCTTGGGCCGGCCGGTGGTGCCCGACGAATAGAGCATGTCGCCGCCGGCGGACTCGTCCGCCACCGGCGTGGCGGGCTGGCCGGCCACCGCCTGCTCGTAGGGGTCGTAGCCCTCGACGGTGCCGTCGAGCATCAGCCGCGTCCGCACCCCGGGCGTCTGCCTCAGCAGCTCGGCAGCCTGGCGTGCCAGCGCCATCGAGCTGATGAACACCTTGGCTCCGCAATCGTTGACGATGTACGCCGCCTCGCCCGCGGTCAGCCGGCTGCTGATGGCGGTGTAGACGATGCCCGCGCGCTGCGCCGCCCAGCAGATCTCGAAGTAGCGCGGATGGTTCTCGAGCATCAGCGCGATGCGGTCGCCGCATCCGACGCCGACGCTGCGGAGGAAGTGCGCCAGGCGGTTCGAGGCCTCGTCCAGCTGCCGGTAGCTCAGCTCCAGCCCGCTGCCGGCCATGCGCAAGGCGGGCTTGTCGGGGGTGGTTCGGGCATGGATCGACGGGTGCATCGGGACGATCTCCTCGCACTGTGGACCGGAGCAGTGTAGGACCGGGCGGCGGCCGCGAGCCATGCCGCAGCGCACAACCGCCCCGACCACAAGAACTTGAACATGGATTCGAATTTTTCTATGATGCGGAAAGCATCGCGCCCGTGTCGCGACGCTCCCCACCCGAAACCAAGCGGAAGCTCCATGCCTCGAGTCATCTTCATCGAATACGACGGCACCCGCCACGAAGTCGACGCCGCCAACGGCGTGTCGCTGATGCGCGCCGCCGTCGACCACGACGTGCCGGGCATCGACGCCGACTGCGGCGGCGCCTGCGCCTGCGCCACCTGCCACGTCTACGTCGACCCCGACTGGCTGGCGAAGACCGGCACGCGCACCGAGATGGAGGAAAGCATGCTGAGCTTTGCCGCGGCCACGCAGGAGAACTCGCGCCTGTCCTGCCAGATCGCGATGAGCGACGCGCTCGACGGCATCGTCCTGCGCCTGCCCGAAGGCCAGCACTGACCGGCGGCCGCCCTGCACCCCACCGAACGGAGACCGACGATGAACGCACCGACCCACGACGCCGAACTGCAGGCCCTGGCCCGCGAGGCGGCCTTCTCGATGCCGATCGAGGAGATCGACGTCAGCAAGCCGCGGCTGTTCCAGGAAGACACGGTCGGCCACTATTTCGCGCGGCTGCGCCGCGACGACCCGGTGCACTTCACCGAGAACGACTTCTACGGCCGCTTCTGGTCGGTGACCAAGTGGAAGGACATCATGGCCGTGGACACCAACCACGGCGTCTATTCGTCGGACTACACGCAGGGCGGCATCGCGCTGTACAACGCGCCGGACGTGAAGCAGCGGCTGCACATGTTCATCGCGATGGACCCGCCCAAGCACGACGAGCAGCGCAAGGCGGTGAGCCCGATCGTCGCGCCGCACAACCTGGCCTCGCTCGAGCCGCTGATCCGCCAGCGCACGCAGAAGGTGCTGGACGAGCTGCCGCGCAACGAGGTCTTCGACTGGGTGCCGCGCGTGTCGATCGAGCTGACGACCCTGATGCTGGCCACGCTGTTCGACTTTCCGCTCGAGGACCGCAAGCTGCTGACCTGGTGGTCCGACGTGTCGACCTCGGTGCCCGAGGTCGACCATCTGGTCGAGTCGCAGGAGGCACGGCTGGCCGAGCTGGGCAAGATGCTCACCTACTTCACCCGCTTGTGGAACGAGCGCGTCAACGCACCGCCGAAGAACGACCTGGTGTCGATGCTGGCGCACAACCCGGCCACGCGCCACATGGGACCGCTGGAGTACATGGGCAACCTGGTGCTGCTGATCGTCGGCGGCAACGACACCACGCGCAACTCGATGAGCGGTGGTGTGCTCGCCTTCCACCGTCACCCCGACCAGTGGGCCAAGCTGAGGGCCAACCCGGCGTTGGTCGACAGCACGGTGTCGGAGATCATCCGCTGGCAGACGCCGCTGCCGATGATGCGCCGCACCGCGCTGCAGGACGTCGAACTGGGCGGCAAGAAGATCCTGAAGGGCGACAAGGTGGTGATGTGGTACCTGTCGGGCAACCGCGACGAGGAGATGGTCGAGCATGCCGATGACTTCATCATCGACCGCGCAAGGCCGCGCCAGCACCTGAGCTTCGGCTTCGGCATCCATCGCTGCGTGGGCAACCGCCTGGCCGAGCTGCAGCTGAAGATCCTGTGGGAGGAGGCGCTGAAGCGCTTCGAGGTGATCGAGGTCATGGGCCCGCCGCAGCGGCTGCTGTCGAACTTCGTGCGCGGCATCACCTCGCTGCCGGTGCGCATCCCTGGCTGAACCCGCTTCAGCCCAGCCCCACCGTGCCCAGGAACACCCGGCTCAGCTCGGATTCCATGCGCTTGTCGTGCAGACCGATCGGCCCCGGGTTGTGCAGCACCGCGTTGACCAGCGTGCCGAACACCAGTTGCAGCGCGATGCCCACGCGCAGCCGCCGCTGTGCCGGCGGCAGGTGCTGCAGGTGCAGCGCCAGCGCCTGGTACACCGCGTCGGCGAGGCGCTGGCCATAGGCATGCAGCTGCGGCCAGTACAGCTGCGAGCGCGCCGAATCGGAGTGCGCCGCGCGGAAGATGCCGCGATGCTCGCGGTGGATGGCGACGATGTGGCCGACGATCAGCGCGGCCTTGCGCGCGTGGCTGGCGCGCGCGAAGCGCGCCCCGGACAGCAGCGCCCGGGTGTCCTGCAGCGCCTGCTCCCCGGTAACGCGCAGCAGTTCGGCGAACCAGGCGTCCTTGTCCTCGAAACGCGAGTAGAACGAGCCCACCGACATGCCCGCGTCGCGCGTCAGCTGCGCCACGGACAGCGTTCCCAGGTCGTGCTGGTCGAGCAGCCGCCGCCCGGCCTCCAGCAGCGCCCGATGCTTGGCCTGGCTGCGCGACTGCTTGGCCGCGCGCACGCCCTTCGCTTCCCCGACCGCCGCCTGCATCGTGCTTAACATGAACATGAATTCGGATTTCTGCCGCATGCTAGTGACCCCCGCCAGGGCCGTCAATCGCCACGCCGCGAGGAGATAGGCATGCTCAGCTACGACATCGCCGAATGGGGCCGGCCGCTGCAGAAGCGGTTGCGCGACACCCCGCAGCCCGGCCCCGAAGAAGTGCTGGTGCGCCTGAGCCATTGCGGCGTGTGTCACAGCGACGTGCACGTTCGCGACGGCGGCTTTGACCTCGGCGGCGGCGCGCGGCTGAACCTGGCCGACCGCGGCACGAAGCTGCCGCTGACGCCGGGCCACGAGCCGATCGGCACCGTGGTGGCGGTCGGCAGCGCGGTGCGCGGCGTCGAGATCGGTCGCCGCGTGCTCGTCAACCCCTGGATCGGCTGCGGCCAGTGCCGCTTCTGCAAGGTCGACCAGGACAACCTGTGCAATGCCATGCGCGCGATGGGCATCGGCATCCCCGGCGGCTTCGCCACGCACTTGCTGGTGCCGCACGCTCGCTATCTGGTTGATGCCGAGGGACTGGACGCCGCCACCTGCGCGGTGCTCGCCTGCGGCGGCGTCACGGCCTTTTCGGCGGTGAGCAAGTTCAAGCCGCTGCGCCCGGACGACTGGGTGGCCGTGCTCGGCTGCGGCGGCGTCGGGCTGATGGGCCTGGCGGTGCTGGCCGCCTGGGGCCACCACAACGTGATCGCCTGCGACATCGACGATGCCAAGCTCGAGGCCGCGCGCGCGATCGGCGCCGCAGCCACGGTGAACCTGAAGACCACGCCCGGCCCGGCCGAGCTGCTGCGCATCTCCGGCGGTGGCCTCAGCCACATGGTCGACTTCGTCGGTGCGCCGGCCACCTCGCAGCTCGCCTTGCCTGCGCTGCTGAAGGGCGGGCAGATCGTCGTCGTCGGCCTGTTCGGCGGCGCACTGCCGCTGCCGCTGCCGGCGCTGGCGATGCGCGAGATCTCGGTGCGCGGCTCGGCGGTGGGCACCACCGCGCAGATCCGCGAGCTGGTGCAGCTGGTTCGCGAGGGCAAGCTCGCGTTGCCGGCGGTGCAGGTGCGCCCGCTGGCGCAGGCCGAAGAGGCGCTGCGCGACCTGGAAGCCGGCCGCGTCATCGGGCGGGTGGTGCTGGACACGGCACAGCCAGATGGCTGAAAGAAGGGCGGCAGCCTTGCCCTCGCGCCACAGGGCCTGCGCTGCGCCGATGACCATGCCCTGTCGCCAGGCGATTTGCCCGGCGCGGAGTTCCTGACCTTCGAATCCGAGGGTCGATCCGAAAGGCGCCGGCGGCCAACGCCGCGACCGGATTGACGCCATGCTCGGCCGCGCGGTCCGGTGGCCTGGGTTGCGCTCCCGCGACATTCAAAACCCTCAAGGCGGCCCCATGCAACGCAGAACCACCCTCTTGCTCGGCTCCTTGTGGCTGTCGGCACCGGCGGTGGCGCTGGCACAGGCAGTGCAGAAGAAGGTCCGCATCGGCATCCTGTTCGGTGACGCGCCGATGCCGCACGAGGACGCGGCGCTGCGCGAAGGGCTGCGCGAACTGGGCTTTGTCGAGGGCCGCAACCTCGTCATCGAACGCCGCTACGCCGAGGGGCGACTGCAACTCGTGCCAGGCTACACGCGCGAGCTTGCATCGATGAATCTCGATGCCGTGATCGCCACCTGCACCCCGACCACCCGGCTGGCACGCGAGGCCTTCGGTTCAACGCCCGACTCGACGCCGATCATCATGGCGGCGGTCGCCGATCCGGTGGGGCAGCAACTCATCTCCAGCCTGGCCAAGCCCGGCGCGAACGTCACCGGGCTGGCCAGCCAGGCCGGCGACATCATGCCGAAGATGCTGGAGCTGTTTGCTGGCGTACTGCCCAGGCCGACCACGGTGGCGGTGCTGCTCGACAGCAGCAGCGCGGTTCATCCGCGCATGTGGGGCACGCTGGTCCCCATTGCCCAACGCCTGAACCTTCAACTGATCCGGGTCGAGGCGGGTCGGGGACACCCGGGGACGCGTCGCTGCCGACCGCATTCGAGGCCGCCGTGCGCCAGCGCGCGACCGGCGTCCTGGTCCTGCCGGACGAGCCCTTCTTCATCGCCAGGCGTGCCGAGATCGTGGCGCTGGCGGCGCAGCACCGTCTTCCCGCCTTCTACGGCGTACGGGAGTTCGTCGATGAAGGCGGTCTGATGAGCTATGGCGAAAGCCTGAGCACGGCTTTTCGAAGCCTGGCAGGCTACATCGGCAAGGTGGCCGCCGGGTCCCGTCCAGCCGAGATGCCGGTCAGTCAGCCGACCCAGTTCGAACTGGTGATCAGCCTCAAGACCGCCAGGACCCTGGGCATGACGATGCCGCAATCCCTGCTGTTGAGCGCCAATGACGTGATCCAGTAGACCGGCCGGCAAGCTGGGCGGCATCGACCGAGCGCCGTCGCGTCAGCCGATGCGCTCGACGCGGTAGCCCTGGGCCTGCAGTTCCCGCAGCATCTGCGCCACGTGATCGGCGCCGCGGGTCTGCGCCACGACCTCGATCTGCGCACGTTCCACCGACAGGGTGGTGAAGGCGCGCTGATGCTGCACCTCGTCGATGTTGGCGCCAAGGCGCCCCAGCGCCGCGGCCACGTCGGCCAGCGAACCCGGCACGTCGCGCACGTCGAAACGCAGCCGCACCAGCCGTCCCGACTTGACCATGCCGCGCTGGATGATCTCGGCCAGGACCAGCGGCTCGATGTTGCCGCCGCCGAGCACCAGCCCCGCCCGGCGCCCGGCGAAGCGTTCGCGGTGCTTCAGCACGGCCGCCAGCACCGCCGCCGCCGCACCCTCGACCACCGTCTTCTCGATCTCCAGCAACAGCAGGATCGACTGCTCGATGTCGTCCTCGCCGACCAGCAGCACGTCGTCGACGCGCTCGCGGATCAACGGCAGCGTCAGCGCCCCCGGCGAGCGCACGGCGATGCCGTCGGCGATGGTCGCCTGGCCGCACTCCCGGTCCTGGCCGTGCAGCGCGCCCCACACCGGCGCGAAGCGCTCGGTCTGCACGCCGAACACGCCAATCTCCGGGCGCAACGCCCGCGCCGCGGTGGCCATGCCGCTGATCAAGCCGCCGCCGCCCACCGCCACCACCAGCGTGTCGATGTCCGGCTGCGCCGCCAGCATCTCGAGGGCGACCGTGCCCTGGCCGGCCATCACCGCCAGGTCGTCGTAGGGGTGCACCAGCGTCATGCCGCGCTCGGCGGCGAGCTGCAGGCCGTGCATGCGCGCGTCGTCGAAGGTGTCGCCCTGCAGCAGCACGCTTGCGCCGAAGCGGCGCGTGTTCTCCACCTTCACCGCCGGTGCGAAGCGGGGCATGACGATGGTGGCCGGCACGCCCATGCGCTGCGCGTGGTAGGCCACGCCCTGCGCGTGGTTGCCGGCCGACACCGCCAGCACGCCGCGCGCGCGCTCGTCCGGGCTCAGCTGCGCCATCTTGTTGAGCGCCCCGCGCTCCTTGAAGGAGGCGGTGAACTGATGGTTCTCGAACTTCAGGAAGACCTCGCAGCCGCACAGCGCGGAAAGCGTGCGCGAATGCAGGCACGGCGTATTCACCACCTGGCCGTGCAGCCGCGCCGCGGCGGCGCGGATGTCGTCCAGCTGCAGCGTGCTCACCAGGCGGCTTCCAGGATCTCCACCAGCTGATTTGCGTGGTCGATCCTGCGCGGGTTGGTGCGCACCCACGGGTTGGCCAGCCCCTTCTCGGCAATGAACGCCAGCCGCTTGCGGTCGATGCCGAGCTGGCCGATGCGCGTGGGCAGGCCCAGCCGCGCGATCAGCGCCTCCACCTGGTCGGCGGCCGGGCGGGCTGCATCGCCCAGGGCCGCCGCCACCTCGGCCAGCGGCGCCGCGCAGTGCGCCGCGTTCCAGCGCATCACCGTGGGCAGCAGCACGCACGAGGTGATGCCGTGGGGCACGCCGCTGTCGGCGCCGAGCGCGTGACCGAGGCCGTGGCTCGCGCCGTACTCGGTGCGGCGGATGCTGAACGCCGCGAGCCAGGCACCGAGCTGCGCATCCAGCCGGGCGTCCAGGTCGTCGCGCGCGTCGGGGTAGCGCGTCAGGGCACGCTGCAGCAGCGCCAGCGCGCGCAGGCTGGTGGCATCGACCAGCGGCTGCGCATTCACCGAGCACAGCGCCTCGACCGCGTGGTCGACCGCGCGAATGCCGGTGGACAGCCACAGCCGGTCGGGGGTGTGCACCGTGATGGCCGGGTCCAGGATCACCGCCGCCGGCCCGATGTAGCGGCCGGTGTAGCCCTGCTTGGTGCCGTGCCGCGTGTCGGTGCAGCCCCCCAGGTCGCTGAACTCGGCACCGGACAGCGTCGTCGGCACGGCGATCTGCCGGCACGGCGGCATGCGCGGCTGCGGCGTGACGCGAGTGCCGTCGGCTTCGACACGCATGTGCCAGAGGCCCATCGCATCGACGTCGTCCAGCCCTTCGGCCAGGCAGACCAGGGCGACCTTGACCGTGTCGATGACCGTGCCGCCACCGATGCTGACGATCAGATCGGCCTGCTTGTCGCGCAACTGCCGCGCCAGCGCGAGCACCGTGTCGCGCGGCGTGTGCTCCACGCATTCGTCGAACACGCCGACCACGCGCTCCCGCACCGCGGCCAGCGCATCGACGACCGCCGTCGTGCTGCGATTCAGCGACCGGCTGGTGACGACGACGATGCGCCGCGCACCGCGCTCGCCGGCTTCGGCGGCGATGCCGGCGGCGGCGGCGATGCCGAAATGCACCCGATCCTGGGCCAGGAAGTTGAATACCCCGCTGCGCATGCCGTGCCTCCTTATGCCGTGTCGATGCCGTTGCAGCCCGTCCCAACGCCGCTGCCGCCAGCCCGTCCGAGCCCAGCGCTCACGAGCATGGCCGGCACCCGCGCACGCTGCTTCATCTCAGTCGCTCCGCCGCGCGAGGCGCGACGCATGAACCCGGCGCATCGAGCGACTGCCGCAGCTCCGGCTCCGTCGGTCCGGCTCTCCCCCTCGAGGAGGCGCGCAGGGCGCGCAGCGGGTGGTTCATCTCAGCCTTCCGAAGCGGGCTCGGGAGCCCGCGCGCGCCTGTAGCTTTCGTAGCCTGGCTGGTCGACCGCCAGCTTGTCCAGCGTGGTCAGCCACAGGTGCTCCGAAAGCCCCGGCGTGTGCAGGTCCACCTGTCCGCCGGCCAGGCGTTCGCACAGCAGCGCGTTCAGTTCGGCCAGGCTGCCGTCGCGCTGCAGCAGCGCACGCAGACGCTGCTGCTCCCTGGCGTCCGCCTCAGGCGCCAGCTGCAGTTGCCGGCGCACGATGTCGACCATGTTCGCCGCCACCCGCGCGTGGTACGCGGCGTGGGCCGGCAGCTGCGGCATCGCCTGCTCGCGCAGGAACAGGCCGACGGCCGCGAGCAGGTCCAGCGGGTCGGGGCGCTGGTGCATCAGGCCGCCCTCCGCTCGCGCGGCGCCAGCAGCTGCAGCAGGTCGATCTCGGCCTCCGAGGCGCGGCGGCCGATGGCCGCGCGCTCGGCGTTGCGCTCGGCACCGCTGAGGTAGGCATGCGCCATCGACTGACAGATCACGCCCCACTTCAGTGTGCCCAGCACTTCCCAGTAGTGCACGCGCCGCGCATCCACGCGGCCACCGGCTTCGGCGTAGCCCGCGAACAGCTGCTCGCGCGTGCCGAAGCCGCCGACCGGCAGGTCGATCTGCCCGAAGCGCCAGCTGTTGACGCAGAGCCAGCCCAGGTCCTCCATCGGGTCGCCCAGGTGCGCCAGCTCCCAGTCGAGCACGGCGCGCAGCCCGTCTTCGCCGACGATCAGGTTGCCGTTGCGGAAGTCGCCATGTACCAGCACCAGCGGCCCATACGCGTCCGGCGCATGCATCTTCAGCCAGCGCAGCGCCAGCTCGAACACCGGCTGCCGCAGGCCATGGCTGCGGTACTGCGACTCGTAGTGCGCCAGCTCCTCGGCCGGCCCTGCCCTGCGCAGCGCCGGCCATGCGGTCTGTGCGAGGCCGTGGATGCGCGCCAGCGCGCGGCCGCACTGGCGCGCCAGCTGCGCGCGCGCGCCGGCCAGCCGCGGCTCGGTGGCGACGCGCCTGCCCAGCGTCTCGCCGG